>ERZ1035037.42-NODE-42-length-51788-cov-69.204183_pt1 | contig 51788 bp, 72 predicted proteins | sample MGYA00520618_ERZ1035037 | MGnify/ENA primary metagenome ERZ1035037 (study PRJEB33766, sample SAMN09781741) | gut metagenome | biome: gut microbiome | host: Homo sapiens | place: Madagascar | study: EMG produced TPA metagenomics assembly of the PRJNA485056 data set...
GATTTAACACACGGCTATTCATGAAGGGGGTGTGGTATATATGGTCGATTATGATGATTGTCAGGAAGAAATGGCACGCCGGGAAGCTGAATATGACAGCGTTTCCGAGTATTTAGAGAAAACTAAACGAATTGAAAAAGAAGTTAGACGACTTAAAAGATTATTCAAAGATATTGACGAAAATAAAAAGAAATTGGCCTTTACCACTATCGAAGATGTTGCTTTCATGACAGTTACTATGCAGGATCTGCGGGAACAGATCATCCGTGACGGAACCACTGTGGAATATAAGAACGGTGAGAACCAGTACGGAACAAAACAGAGTCCTGACGCACAGCTATATCTGCAGATGTCACAAAAACAAACAGCAGCGATGAAGATCTTGATGGATTGCCTGCCGAAGACCGAAAAGCCAGCTCCTAAGTCGGACGGATTCGAGGATTTCATCAATGGCCGGGACAATTAGGTATCCTCTCACCTACAATCCGATACTGGAATACTGGGAGAAGATACAGAAAAAAGAAATCCTGGTATGTGATAAATTGTACAGAACCTATAGAAAGGTCGTACGAGATATCCAGAACCCAGGAATATACCATTACAGCACAAAGAGGGCAAATCATATTCTTGAATTCGCTGAAAATTACTGCCGACACTCAAAAGGTAAGTTCGGCGGCAAACGAGTCGAATTGGAACTATGGGAGAAAGCCCACCTTGCAACAATATTTGGTTTTATAGATGATGAGGGGAATCGAAAATACCGAGAGTCCCTGTTGATCGTCGGCAAGAAGAATGGTAAATCCCTTCTTGCTTCTGTCGTAGGACTGTATATGCTTACTGCGGACGGAGAACCTGGACCGGAAGTATATGCGGTAGCGACAAAGAAAGACCAGAGTAAGATTATCTGGCTAGAGTCTAAGAAGATGGTAAACAAATCACCATCTTTGAAGAAACGCGTAAAGACACTTGTGTCCGAGTTGGACACATCTTTCAACGATGGAGTATTCAAACCACTTGCGTCAGATAGCGACACTCTTGATGGACTCAATGTTCACTGCGTCCTGATGGACGAGATCCATCAGTGGAAAAACGGAAAAGCCCTGTTTGATATCATGGCAGATGGAGTCAGTGCCAGAGAACAGCCGCTTGTATATATCACATCCACTGCCGGAACCGTACGAGAAGACATCTATGATCAGAAGTACGAGGAAGCAGAGAATGTCATCAACGGATACGATGATCCGGAAGGATACAAGGACGAACATTTCATCGCATTTATCTACGAACTGGATAACCGTAAAGAATGGACTCAGGAAGAATGCTGGCAGAAGGCAAATCCTGGACTTGGAACAATCAAGAACAAAGCTACACTTCGTTCAAAAGTTGAAAAAGGAAAGGTAGACTACCGCCTTGTTAAAAATATTCTCTGCAAAGAGTTTAACATTCGAGAAACTTCATCAGAAGCATGGCTCACCTTCGAGGAAGCTGACAATAAAGAAACGTTTGATATCAAGGAGCTGAAACCGAGATATGGAATCGGCGGAGTCGACCTGTCGTCAACGACAGACCTCACAGCTGCAAAAGTTCTCTTCAAAGTGCCTGACGACCCCAAAATCTATGTGATACAGATGTACTGGATTCCGGAAGATCTGGTAGAAAAGCGGGTTCAGGAAGATAAAATTCCATACGATATCTGGATAGAGAAAGGGTATGTGCGGACCTGCCAGGGAAACAAGGTTTCCTTTAAGGATGTTCGTTCCTGGTTTGTTGAGATACAGGAACAACATGACATATATATCTGGATGGTAGGATACGATGCGTGGAGCGCGACATATTTCGTGGAAGATATGGAAGATTACTTCGGAAAAGGCGTCATGGAAGCGGTACATCAGGGAAAGAAGACAGAATCGCAGCCTCTTAAATGTCTACAGGCGGATCTTCGCTCAAACCTGATCATATATAACAGCAATCCTGTCGACCGTTGGTGTTTATGCAATGCAGCAGTCGACATAGATAAGAACGATAATATTTCGTTGATGAAAACAAGCAAAGCAACAAGAAGAATTGATGGAACAGCAGCGCTGATGGATGCTTACGTTGTGTTGCAGGATCATATTAATGATTACATGAGTATAATTTAATAACTATTAACCAAAATGAAACGCCGTTCATTTTTATGAGCGGCGTTTGTCTTTTTTTAGGAGAAAAATATGGGATTTAGTTTGTTTGGAAAAAACGCACGGAGCAGAGACCCGACTGAAAAGACAAATGAAGCACCGACTAAAAAAGACCAGTTCAAAATGGTCACGACCTGGGGCGAATATTACTATTCCTGGAATGGAAAATTGTATGAATCAGACATTATCCGAGCCTGCATAAGACCGAAAGCAAAAGCAATCGGAAAGCTGACAGCAAAACATATCCGAAGAGACAAGGACGGACTCACAGTAAATCCAAAGCCTTACATCCGGATATTACTGGAATATCCGAACCCATACATGACTGCACAGCAGTTTCAGGAAAAGATGGCAATGCAGCTGTGCCTTAACAACAATGCGTTCGCGCTGATCGTAAGAGACGAAAACGGATATCCGATGCAGTTATATCCAATTCCGGCCGTAATGGTGGAAGCGAAATACGACAAAAACGGCGAACTGTTCTTACAGTTCACATACAAGAACGGAAATCAGGGAACGTTTGCATATTCAGACATCATCCATCTGAGGCAGGACTTTTGTGAAAGCGACCTGTTCGGTGAAAGCCCGATCAGGGCGTTACAGCCGCTGATGGAATGCGTAGGCTACATTGATCAGGGAATCGTAAAAGCAATTAAGAATAGCGGAATGATCAGATGGCTGCTGAAGTTCTCACAGTCACTCAGACCGGAAGATATTAAGAAAAATACACAGGATTTTGTTGATAATTATCTTTCCGTTGAGAGCGAAACATTTGGAGCAGCAGGTGTTGACCAGAAAACAGACGCAAAACAGATTGAACCGAAGGATTATGTACCGAACGCCAGCCAGTCCGATCGGATCACAGACAGAGTGTATTCATTCTTTAACACAAATAAGAAGATCGTGCAGTCTTCCTGGAATGAAGATGAATGGAACGCTTATTTTGAAGCAGAGATCGAACCGGTTGCGATTCAGTTCGGACAGATAATGTCTTCCAGGATATTCAGCCGGACTGAATACTTTTACGGAAATGAAATTGTATACGAAGCCAGCAATCTGCAGTGCGCCAGCCTGAGTACAAAGCTGAATTTTCAATCCATGGTTGATCGTGGAGCGATGACTCCGAACGAATGGCGTGAAACCATGAACATGGCACCAATCGCAGGCGGTGATCAGCCGATTCGAAGACTGGATACACAGGTTGTCGATATGATTGAGACAGCACTTGATAAGATGGATAAAGAGAATTGCTTTGTGGTAGCCGACATGATTGGCAAATTGCTTCAGGCAGCAGTCCCAAAGCGAATAGAAGGAGGTGAGAACAATGCCGAAAAAATATAGAGTGGATATTCGTGGACCTATGATTCCGAACGATTATAAATGGTTCTACGAATGGTTCAACGAAGACAGCACCTGTCCGCGAGATGTTCAGGATGTGATCAATGTAATGGTCGATGGCGACGAGCTTGAGGTATTTATTAATTCCGGTGGCGGTGTCATTGATGTTGGATCAGAAATTTACACAATGCTGAGAAATCAGAAAAATGTGAAAATTTATATTACAGGAGAAGCCTGCAGCGCAGCATCAATCGTGGCGATGGCCGGATATTGCGAAATGGCACCAACAGCGTTAATGATGGTTCATTGTGTTTCTTCCGGAGCACGTGGAAATCATAACGATCTACAGCACATGGCCGATGTGCTTTCAACAGCCGACAATGCCTTATGTACAGCATACATGGCAAAAAGCGGGATGTCCCGAGAAGATGCACTGGCAATGATGGAAGCTGAGACCTGGATGACTGCAGAACAGGCGCTGGAAAGAGGCCTGATCGACAAGGTTATGTTTGATGAAGAACCGGAAGAAAAGATTCCTATTGTGGCTGGGAATATGTTCAAGCTTCCGACGGATGAAATGATGAACAGAGTAAGAGAAATGATTAAGGAATCCGACAGCCACGATGCAGCAGTTGCAAAAGCACGTTTAAGACTGATTGGAATGAAAGGAGAATATAGTTTTGAATAGAAAAGAATACGAAGAAAAAAGAGCAGCACTTACAAAAGAAGCAGAAAACCTGATCAATGACGGTAAGGTTGATGAAGCCAATGCAAAGATGGATGAAATCAAAAAGCTTGACGAGAAACAGCAGGAATATGAAGACAAAGAAGCTGAAAAGCAGGCAAGAATGAAAGAGGCGATGGCAAACTTAACTGCGCTGTCAGCTGCACAGGTAGGTGTAAATATCCAGAATCTTACCGGATTAAACCCGGAAGGTCTTCAGACAGCAACAGCATCCTTACAGATTGGATTAGGCGATATGAAGAACGATGAGAAAGAAAAAATGTACGCTTCCGAAGATTACAAGAACGCCTGGGCAAAAGTAATGATGGGAAAAACCATTACAGGAGAAGAAGCACAGATCGTACAGATGGTAAATGAGTACACACATACCACTGAGAACACCGGAATCGTTATTCCTAAGTCTGTTGCAGCCGGTATCTGGCAGTTTATCGAGGACATGTACCCTCTCTGGAATGACATCCAGAAAACATATGTTAAAGGCAACTATTCCGCTCTGCTTGAGGATAGCTCCACAGAAGCGAAATGGTATGACGAACCGACAGCTACTGAAGATGGAAAAGAAACACTGAAAGAGCTGCAGCTGACCGGATGCGAACTTTCCAGAGCTGTGACCGTATCCTGGAAACTGAGAGAAATGGCCATTGAAGACTTTATCCCGTACATCCAGAGACAGCTTGCAAGAAAGATGGGAGCAGGCATGGGTTACGGAGCATCTCATGGAAAAGGAAAGCCGTCTGCATCTGAGTTCAAACCGGAGCCGATGGGCATTGTAACAGCACTTGAAAAAGAGACAGAAACTCCACAGGTGATCCAGTACAAACAGGGATCATTAAAGTATGCTGATTTTACAAATGCTAGAGCAAAGCTTACTGTAGGCGCAAAAGAAGCAAAGGTATACGCAAACAATGCAACAATCTGGGGAGAGATTGCAAATATCCTTGATACAAACAAAAGACCACTCATGATCCCGGATCCTGTTAACAGCGGAGTGAGCAGAGTTCTCGGAATGGAAGTAAAACAGGATGACTCCATGAAAGACGGAGAAATTCTGATCTCCAGCCCGTTCGTTGGATATATTGCAAATGTAAATAAAGATATGTCCGTAATGACAGAAGAACATGTAAAGCTCAGAAAAGTAGATTATTGCGCATATGCCATCGTAGACGGCGCGCCGACTACAACAAAAGCGCATGTTCTTCTTAAATACGATGCGTGAGTAAACTGACACAGAAAGGGCACAAACATGGACGAGCTGATCAATGAACTGAAGCAATTTATCCGGGTGAGCAGCAAGGAAGCAGAAGACGAATTGAAAGCTCTGGTGCCGTCCTGCAAAAAGGAACTGGAGATTGCCGGTGTATATGGAGATGAAACAGATCCGTTATACCGGCAGGCTATCCGGTTATACTGTAAAGCCCACTACGGATATGACGAAAAAGCAGAAAGATTTAAGGAATCATATGAAGCCCTCCGGGACTCGATGGCTCTGTCCGGAGACTATAAGAAGCCTGCGGAGGAAGGAATATGATCACACTTATCTGGAACGAGATTGATAACACAAAGAAGAATGATAATGGATTTCCTGAACCGGTCCGGCACACAGTAGATGTATATGCGGATGAAAAATCCGTAGGACGTACTGAAAAATATGAAGCGATGCGATCGGGCATAGATGTTTCGCTTGTGCTTTCCGTACGGACAGAAGACTGGGAACTGACCAGACATACCGAATCCGGAAGACCTGCATATGCTAGGAAAGTGCTTAAAGACGGATGCGAATACAATATTATTCGTGCGTATAAAACAGGAAAAGCCAGGATCGAATTGACATGCGGGTGACGATATGAGCTTCAGATCAGAAGGATTTGACGAAATATTAAAGGAACTAAATGGATTCACCAATGCCGGAGATTTATCTGATGAAATGTTGAATGCAGCAGCTCCGGTGCTTGAAAAAGAATTAAAAAAACAGGTGAACACAGCTGCGAACCGAGGATACGCAACCGGAGAACTTGAAAAAGCAATATCGGCGAACAAACCGGCAGAAAATACCCATGGCCACTACGTTGCTATTACAGCCAAAGGCAAGAATAAAAAAGGGACCAGATACAATGAAGTTCTTGCATATCTAAATTACGGAACATCCAGGCAGGCGGCCAGAAATGTCGTTTCAAAAGCAAACAAGAAGTCTGAAGAAGAATGTATTGAAAAGATGCAGGAAAAATTTAATGAACTGACAGGTGGTGAATGATATGAGCAGCATTAATTCCAGAATCGAAGAAGCGTTGAGAGAAGTTACGGATAACATCTGGCCACTATGCTGCCCATATGAATATCCACCTGATTTTTATATCGTGTACAATCCGGAAACAGAATCTCCCGGCCTGTATGCGGATAACGAAGATCAGAACTGGATACAGTCCATGCAGGTGCATCTGTATACAAAATCTGATTACACGAAACCAAGAAGAAAGATCCGGAAACTGCTTCGTGATAATAAAATGACGGTGACGGACATTACGACATTATATGAGAAAGACACCAGGTACAACCACTTGTGTTTTTCTTTTCAGACAGAAGAATTAGAGGAGGAATAAAAATGGCATATATTGGACTTACAACACCAATTTTCGCGTTGGGGAATTACACAGCGGCAACACCTACATACACAAAAGGATTTGTCTGTGGAAAAGCAATGAGCACAGATATCGATCCGCAGTATGCAGAAGGCTCTCTGTATGGAGACAACTCTCAGGCAGAGTATGATAACGAATTTAAGAATGCAAATATTACTCTTGGAACGACCACCCTTCCGATTGAGGCAGAAGAGGTTCTGTATGGTCACACCGTATCGGAAGACAAGACTGAAATCACAGACTCTGCAGGCGATGAAGCAAACTACGTTGGAATGGGAATTGTTACTCAGGAAAAGGTGAGTGGCGTAAGTAAATTTGTCGCAATGTGGATGTACAAAGTAAAATTTCAAGGCGGCAAAGAATCTTTCAAGACAAAAGGAGACAACATCGAGTACCAGACTCCTTCTATAAGCGGAAAGGCAATTGCGTTAGATAAGGCTGACGAAAAAGGCAAAAAAATGTGGAGAGATAGAAAAATCTTTAACACAGAAGCCGAAGCAATCACCTGGTTAAAGACAAAAGCTAATATTGAAACATTATAAGGAGACCACTATGTTTGAAGGATTAAGTCACATTACAATTGCTGGAACAAGCTATCCTATCAGATGCGATCTGTACGTACTGGAGTGTATCCAGGACAAGTACGGAGCAATTGAAGAATTTGAAGAAGGCATCCGGTACCGGAAAGCGGTTGATGGGACGGTGCCAAAACTGAATGAAGATGAAACACCGGTTCTCGATGAGAATGGAAAACAGGTTATGGTTCCCGGCAAGATCTGGGAATATAAAGATCCTGATATGAAAATGCTTAACTATGGCCTTGAGCTGATGATCAACGAGGGCATTGATGTTCAGAATGAAGAGTCAGATGAAAAGATGAACCATGTTACCGCAAGAGAGCTGGCAAGAAAAATGGACCAGAACGTATTTGAGATATCAGCTATTCTCCAGTCGGAATACGTCCGGTGTTTCAGAGTAAAAAACCAGCAGACCACGCAGAGGAATCAGGAGGAGAATCGGAACCTCTAAACTTTGCGTGGCTTCTTTACATGGGAATGCAGTTTGGGCTGCGGAAAAAAGAAGTAAAGCAACTGTACCTTGGACAGTGGGTAGAACTGTTCCGGGTGCATAAAGAAAACCATAACTTCGAAGCGAAGAGAGGCTTGTATAAGCTTCCACCTGTCAGGGTATCGCTTCTCGACATCTGAAAGGAGGGAGAACATGGCAGCAAAGAAAATCGGGGCGATTATTGCACTGGACGGTGAAAAAGAATTCCGGTCAGCTGTAACAGACTGTGAGAAGACGTTAAAGACATTGCGATCAGAGATGAATTATGTCACTGAAGAAGCAAAGGGACAGGAAGATTCCATGGAATCTCTCCAGAAAGTGCATGAGGTCATGGCAAAGGTCCTGAATGAATCGAAGAACAAACAGGAAGCCATTAATGATGCACTGGAACATGCAAAAGAATCCTACAATAAAGTTGGCGACGGACTTGAAACTCTGAGAAAAGATTATGAGAAAGCAACACAGGCTCTGGAAGACATGAAAGACAGTTCTTCTACTACGCAAAGCGAACTGGAAGAACAGGAAAAGACCGTTCAGGAATTAGCCGAAGCGATCTCAAAGGGAGAAAAGAACTATCAGACCGCCGGAAACCGTGTTAAGGACTGGGAAAAGAAACTCAATGACGCAAAGACAGAAGTTTTAAAACTCAGCCGGCAGCTGGATGAGAACGAAGAGTCTATGCGAAGAGCGGCATCTGCTACAGACGAGTGCAGTGACAGTCTGGATGACTTTTCTGACAATGCACAGGAAACTGTTTCGGTTACAAAAAACATCGGAGAGATTGTCAAAGAGAACCTTGTAAATACTGCAGTTGATGCTCTGAAAGAACTGGCAGCTCAGGCGGAAGAAACTGTTGAGGAAATCGAAGACGCGACTCAGCACTTCGAGGCCAGTACCGGTACCTCTGCACAGAGTATGAAAGAGTTTTCGAAAGAAATCAAAGACCTCTACGGAAATAATTATGGAGACTCCCTCGGAACTGTTGCTGACGATATGGCGAAGGTCAAACAGTATATGGGAGAAACAGATCCGTCGAAGATCTCTGACATAACCGAAAATGCGATTGCATTAGAAGATGTGTTCGGCATGGACTTCCAGGAATCCATCAGAGGCGTAGACGCCTTGATGGGAAGCATGGGGCTTACTGCGGATGAAGCTTTCGACTACATTGCAAAAGGTGCTCAGAATGGTCTTGACAAATCAGGAGAGTTAGTAGATAACCTTGCAGAATACGCTCCTCTTTGGGCACAGCAGGGATTTTCTGCACAGGAAATGTTTTCGATTCTTCAGAACGGTCTTGAAACAGGAGCCTACAATCTGGATAAAGTCAATGATTTTGTAAAAGAATTCGGAATTTCGCTGAATGATGGACGAATGTCAGATAACCTGACTCATTTTTCGAATGACACGAAAGCAATCTTCACAGCCTTCCAGTCTGGAAAAGCCACATCTAAGCAGGTTTTTGACTCTGTCGTCAATGATCTTGCCAATGCCACAAATCAGCAGGAAGCCTTAACCCTCGCCAGCAATATGTGGAGTGCTCTTGGAGAAGATAACTCCCTGGAAATGATTAAGTCTTTAAACAAAGTCAACGATACATACGAGGATGTCTATGGAACAATGAACTCCATCAAAGACATTCAGTACGACTCACTCTCAAACAAATGGGACGAATTAGGAAGAAAATTTCAGCTTGAAATTGCAGATCCTATTGCCGATAAGTTCCTTCCTGTAGCCGAAGACGGCATTGACATGCTGATTGACCATATGGATTTAGCAGTTCCGGCAATTTCATCAGTAGGGGCAGCACTGGCAACGCTCAAGATCGCATCTGTATTTGGAGCAGCATTGACACCGGTTGGCTTACTGACGACGGCGTTGGCAGCAGGAAGCGCAGCAGTTATCTCGTATGGAGATAGCTGCGGAGAAGTTTCCGGGAAGATCCAGAAGATTGTGGATGCTAATTCAGGGCTTGTAGAATCGGCAAAAAGAACAACAGACAGCGTAGACAACACCATTTCCAACTATGGAAATTCTTTAGCGGAGATTGAAGCAAAAGGTCAGTATGCTCAGACACTTGCTGACAGAATCGGAAAACTTGCTACCGAAACAGGTAGAAGCAATGAAGAGACAGAGGTTATGAAAGATTACATAACCGAACTGAACGACTTAATCCCTGATCTGAACCTGCAGTATGACGAACAGACGGATTCGATTAACATGACAGTTGATGCTATGAAAGGATATATCTCACAAAGCCAGGCCATGTCGGAAGCTGAGGCTGAAGCGGAATATCAAAAACAGCTCATCAAAGAGAAAAATGATCTGATGGTCGAACAGCTGAGACTTGCAAGCGAATACGAGACAATGCAGGAAGAGCAGTCTGGAATCACGAATGGCATGAATGATACAGAGTATGATCAGTTTACGACAATGCCGAAGTGGATGCTGGCTTTGAGTGGTGGAAACGCTGATGCAAAAGCTTCCTACGACGAATTGAGCGAAGCTATGATAGAGAACTCAAAACAGCAGGAGGAAAACAAGAAAGCAGCCGAAGACGTAGAAAATCAGCTTGAGCAGCTCAAGGAAAAACGCTCGGAAGTATCCGAAGCTACTGAGAATGCTACTCAGAAGACAAAAGAGAACACGGAAGCTGAACAGGCTAATGCAGCAGAGGCTGAAGGGCAAAGAATTCTGCAGGAAGAAAAAGCAGCTGCTTTGAACCAGTATGCAGATGCTGTGGCACTTGCAACAAGCAACATTGTAAAGAGTGCGCATGATCAGATTAGCATATTTGGTGAAGCTACAAATCTGTATGGAGAGGAATTACAGGAAGCTAAGAACAAAACTATTGAGAACATGGAATCCCAGGCTGAATCTATGAAACGCTGGGCGAGCGACCTTGAGACAATTGCCAATAATGGAATTAATCAGGGAATACTTGAGAAGCTGGCAAATATGGGACCACAGGGCGCACAATTAGTGTCAGAGTTTGCAAACATGACTGCCGAAGAGATTGAAAAAGCAAACACAGCATGGGATGATGCGATGAGATATGCTACAGATGGGGCTATAAGCGCAGGGAACATTACCGGACAGATCGAATCGGCAGCAGATGATATTTATGAAAGCTGGAAGATTAGCGGAAATGAAGCTGCTCAGGGTCTATTTGACGGAATGGAGCAGAAGAGCAGTACAGTCAAAGATCTTGCAGTCCAGATGGGCGAAAATATCAAAAAAGGTGTAAACGAACCTTTGAAGATTAAGTCACCATCAAAAGAAATGGAATCCACCGGCAAGAATGTAGACCGTGGGTTGGTAAATGGGATGAATGATAACAAAAATCTTGTTCGTCATACATCCGAACAGGTTGGAAGTCTTGTAGTTACCGGAATCAGAAAGAAGGCGTCTTCTTCTGTTCTTCAGAATATGGGAGAGACAGCATCGAGAAGCTTTGCACATGGAATCAAGTTAGGAACAAATGCGGTGACGAAGTCCGTAAGAGAAATGTGCGAAGCGGCAATTTCCCAGACCAGAACATCACTGGATATGCACTCACCGTCAAAAATATTCACAGGATTCGGAGAGAACTCTGCGGATTCTTTCGGAGGAGGATTCCGGAACAAAATGCGTGATGTACAGAATTACGTAAATCAGAGTATGCAGTTCTCACAAAGCACCGCAGCTTCTCAGGACACTTACGCCGGAGAACGGGAAAATGCACAGCAAATTAACGCGATTGAATCAATTTTAAATGGAGTTGCATCGGTTAAAGCAGGAATGAGTCATGAGACAAGAGAGACTGGTTCCATCAATCTGTATCTGACACTTGGAACAGATACGGTTATGAGGGCAATGCAGCAATATGGCGACGAATATTATGCAATAAATGGCAGATGCATGTTTAACAGGGGGTAAGAAATGTCAAGTTTTGATGGATGGTTAATCAAATTTAACGGAGTAGAACTCCCCGTAAAATATATGAATCCGTCCGGCTACAGTATAGAACCCAGCATGGACAACATCGCAAACGACTGGACCGACGAAACCGGATACAATCATACGGACGAATATGAACACAAAAGAACCCGCATCACGATTGAAATCAAAAAAGATCAGCACCAGGAAGACATAGAGAAGATCTTCGAAATCATCAAAAAAGGTCAGAAGGATAACCTGAATGAGTATATCATCTCATACTGGCACACGAAAGACTTCGCCTACAAGAACGGCTATTTCCGCATGGACGACACAAAACAGAAATTCAAAAAAGTAGATCCTGTCAACAGAGATATCATTTACGAATCATTTACTCTTAAATTTACAGAAAACTAACGGAGGAGAAACATGGCTACAGCAATAACATTAGCAAGTTTAATGAATTCCACAACTGGAATGACTTTGGTTTCTGACACTTTTAAGAGCAGTGGAACAACACAGGTCATTAGCAGCATGAATGCGAAAATAGCATATGGAAGATGGTATTATGCAGGGAACACGTATGATAATAATATAGCAAAAGTTTCTGTTGACTATTCCGGAACTGTAAGTTTTGCTCTTACTAATGGAACAACAAGTAATCAGTATGCATTCCGGATATTCAAACTAAAAGGAACAGAAAAAATATATAAGCAGTATGGAACCTTGGACACAGGAGAAAAGTTTGACAAGATTCGCGTACACGGCTCAAGCATTAATAATTTTACAATTGATGCAATATACGAAATGTTCTTCGTAAAAGGGAAAGAAAATGATCAAATTATTATCAACCTTATAAAAGTACCGAACGATACGATATACAGATACGAATCTATTTTTGCGTCAAATAGCAAGTACACAACAATACTTCCTGCAAAAACTGGTACACCTTCAAAAATCTATATAACATACGCAGGCGCAGGAAATAAATGGAAGATAACGACAGATCTGTTTACCACTACTTTGGATAATTTGCTAGGAACAGACTATTTTTTGTATGGATCTTTTACTAATTACGTTTCTCTTAGCAATAGTAGTCTTTTGAACTTTTTTAAATTAAATAATGCGGCTATGTCCACACTTAAGTGTTATGGAAAAGGATTGCTTACATTACAAAGTTCTAACAATACTATATGTTTATGGGGAACTGACAGTACGCCATACAAGCAAACACTGATGTGTACACGTGAAGACTTGATACCGATAACACTATCTGACGGGTCAAGGTTTTTCAAAGTTCGGGGCACTATGAAAATAGCCCAGAAAAGCACAACAGCATTAACTTATGAGATGTATTTCCTGAGTAACCAAAGAATTCTTATCTACATTGTTGAAATTCCGGATGATGATGCAAAAGCGAATGGAAATAATTATATTAATCTGTTTGGCGCAAACACTCCGTTGGAGCAGGTGACCGCTGGAGAGAAGATCTGGCTGTATCTGGATGACGCCGGTACCTCTTATGCAATGAAGACAGGAACTGACTCTGAAGTTTCAAAAATAGAGATCCTTACTCTTCCAACAGAGAACACATTCTATCTCGGAAATAAGCTTAATCTGGATGGATTAACTATTCGCGCAACGTTTAAGGATGGCACAACATTTGACATTTTGAAGCTGAACGAGACAGATGTTTCTTACACAAATGAACTTGGAGAACAGACGGTAACTGCGACTTTCAGAGGAAAAACAGCTACATTTCAGACAGAATGTCTGGAAGATAAGGTTGCATCAATAGACTTCACAATCAGTCAGGATCACTATATGATCGGTGAATCTCTGGGGTATATCAGAGTAACAGCAACAAGGTTTTCCGGAAAGACAGAATCAGTCAGCACAGATGCCTGTACAATTTCCGGATATGATCTCAATTCCCAAGGAATACAGACGTTGACAATTAGTTACGAGGGTGTTACTGCAGAAAAACAGATTCTGGTAGATTCTCCTGATACAGCGACACTGACAGCTGCCAATAATTCAGAAGAACCGTTTTTAATCAATTTTGATTCATTTAGCGCAGATGGCGTGTCAACAGTGCTTACATACAGCGATGGACAAACAACAACCATCTATTCACCGTCCTATTCTGGATATGACAATGAAACAGCCGGAGAGAAGACCATTACTGTTTCATACCGTGGCTTATCTGCAACCTATACACTACAAGTGGTGGAAGAAATCACACGCCAGGTAAGCGATAGCATTAACATGACTTTAAATGGGTTGACCGGAAAAACAGTAATAAGTGGTTCCGGAGAAATACCGTCAGGTTCTAATATATTTTCAAACCCACATGAAAGTGATTGGCGTGGATCCGGATATAAAACGGCAATCAAAACAGCAGAAATAGCAGATGGCATTACATCTGTTTACGGTTTTGATAGTTGCGTCAATCTTACAACCGTTCAGTTACCGGATAACTTGAATAAAGTGGAATATAATGCTTTTTCTGGATGCTCAAATCTGCAAGAAGTGACACTTTCAGAAAATGTTACAACAGTAAATAGTTCCGCCTTTAGCTCTTGTACAAATACAATTCTTACAATAAAGAATGCGGAGTGCCAGATATATGATGAAAGTTATACACTGCAGGTAGCAAAGATAAGAGGACACATAGATTCTACGGCACAGAGCTATGCAGAAAAGTACGATATAGAATTTGAACCGCTTGAGACTGTTACGAAGATTCAGATCACAAAGAAATCAGAAAAAGTATATCATGTCGGAGATGTACTTAGTAAAGATGATTTTGAGGTAACTGTAACTCTTGACACGGGTGAAAATAGATCTATAAAGTCCTATGAATTTGAATATGATTTTTCTTCCGTTGGGGAAAAGACCGTAAAAGTCATCTACGGAGAACTTTATGATTCTTTTACAGTAAATCTCATAGCATATGCTTATTCAGAACTGATTAATACAACAACTGGAATGCAGATAATTCGAGATTCAAAGAACGATGATGGTACAGATGAATTAACTGGTGTTGATTGGTTCAAATTTGATAACACAATAGCAAATAAACTCTATATCAGCGGGAATAATTGGAGCGGGTTTGGAACAGCAGCGGAACAGTTGAAAGTCTGCAGGCGAGATGGAGCTGTATGGAATATATACCGGCTTGAAACTACGTTAGATAATGGAGTGAAACTGCTGAAAATACGCGTAGAGGGATATACATACTATAGCGCTTCTGGAGAACACGAAAGCAGAATCAAATATGAGATATTCTTGTATGACAATGGAGATATGTATCTAAATGTGATCCAGTCACCTGCAGCTTCTGGTTCCTATGCCGGTGCATCCAGCCTGACTTGCAATGGTAAAACAACAGATTTGTCACTAAACGGAGCAACAGAAGGAAAACCGATACAGGTATCGTTCTTGCACCAGGATGATTCTGGACTTGACTGGTATATCAAATATAAAGCTTATGCTTTTGTTGATCTTTCACAAATAACAGTTACTTCGCTACCGAGTAAATTGAAATACAAAAAAGGCGAACAATTTGACAGCTCAGGATTGCTTATCACAGCAGTCTATAGCGACGGCACATCTGAAGTTATAAATGATTATACACTTTCCACAGTAGATATGAATAGTGCAGGAACAAAAACTATAACTGTTACATATCAGAAAAAAACAGCGGAATTTAATATTACAATAATTGAGATTAATCGAATTGAAATTGATGCGCTGCCAACTAAGTTGGAATATCAAATGGGAGACTCGTTAGATATAACTGGGATGGTCGTATCAGCTATATATACAGACAATTCAAAAGAAATTCTTCCAGATGGTTACTCAGTATCAGGCTTTGACAACGCCACACCCGGTCAAAAGACCATTACTGTCACTTACCACACGTTTGAAGCAACATTTTCAGTAAAAGTTTATGGAGCAACAAAAAGTATACGAATATCTCATTATCCAACAAAAACATACTATAAGCCAGGAGAAAAGTTAGACACAACTGGACTTGTAGTAATGATCGTAGACAGCCAGGGAGAAGAAAGAGAGACAACAAATTACAGTGTGTCCAAGTTGGACACGACAAATCTCGGAGAACAGACAATAACTGTTGCATATCAAGAAACAGTGGAAGAGAACATTGACAGAGCATGGTTTGATGATTTTCAAGTTTATGTAACAAAAGACGCGGATAATCCATTTATGAAAAAGAACACAGATATTAAAATTACAGTGCGCTGGCCTAATGGCGAGTTCAAAGATTTAACTAACAAGGACATCGTAAAAAAAACGATGAAATTAAAGGAGTCAATATGCAATGAAAGATATTTTATTTGGGGTGGATGCATTTCAAATTGTTTAACTTTTCAAACCGGATCAGAACAGTTCTGGGATTCTGGATCAGAATGTGTTCCACGCGGAGACATTGAATTATATATCGAATGCGAAGGCGTGAAAGAGAGGCTTTTTACCGGAACGATTGACTCTGGAAAAAGAACAAAGGGATTACTCGTAAGGACTATAACAGCATATGATCCTCTGTATAAATTCAAAAATGTAGACATTGCCTGGCTTTATAAGAACTGGACAACAGACAAACAGGCTATCTTGACACAAAAACAGTTCAGGGCACTTCTGTTTGAATATATCGGAATTACACAGGAGGAAGTAGAACTGCGATATGACGATGCATATGTTCCCAATACATGGACAAATGGAGAAATGAAGGTAGTGGATGTTCTCCAAGACTTATGTTTGCAAAATACTGTATTCGGGTGGATGAACCGCAATGGAAAATTCAGATATTTGACAGTAAAACCGAATGCAAGAGTTTCTGGAACCTCAAAAGATGGTACAAAATCGTATGCGTTTTATGACTCATCAGCACATTACGACGTTATCGCGGATGAAAACACAGAGATTACAGAAGGAAGGATGTGGTATCCAAAAGGATTCTTGCCAGATCCATATCCAGGATTATTTTCACCGGGCGATATAACAGCACAGGAAGCTTATGAAGAGAATTTGTATTATATCAGAGACAGTTTCTTCGTCGGAAATGATGATTGGATAGATTATGTTTTTGACGCAGATGAATATGGGGCATTGAGAAGAGTTGAACCATTGATGAAAATTTGTTACGGAACGCCATCACAAGTAGACAGCCAACACCTATATATAGCGCAAGGATATAGAGTTAAGGTCAGAGGAAACCCTTTAACAAGAATTGGAAGCAAGATTCAGCTGCTGATCAGAAAAAGAACACCAGCGTTTCAGGGATATCCAGAGGGAAAGGATATTACTTGGAAGGTAAATAGCTATATTATGTCGAGAACGATGGAAATCACCGGAAGAGGTATTATGGAAACATACAGCGCCGAAAACGGACCATATAACTCCAATAAGACCCAGGAAGGAAAACATACACAGACATATAAGGCAGAAAACCATACAACACGATCCAGACTTCCGACAATTACGTACAATACATTTTCAGACGGAGATAGCACCGGAAAAGTACAGTCTTATTTAAAATGCATAAAAGGGATTGAAAGAGACGATTTCGATTCACTGCCATCTGATCAGAGACGTGGAGATACTGTGTTCGCAGTATTTAAGGAGGGATAAGTATAGAATACAAAGCTTACTTGGGTGCATCGGAAAGAGAAATAGAAGATTTCTATGTGGGAGGTCGGCAAGTAGAGGAATTATGGGGCGGGGACACTTTATTATGGAAAAAGGGCGACACTGGTTTTTCTAACATATTTAAATTTGAGTGGAAAGACGAGATAACATTCCAAATTGCAGGCAATGGTCAGGTAAAAATAAAAAATAGTTATGGGTATTCTACAACTTCTAAAAAAAACACAAAAGCAAGAGAGTTTACCTATAAGCAAAGTGGTGTGCACGTAACTAAATTAATCCTACAGTCTGATGTGAATTTCAAACTTGTTTTCGTTAACAAAAAAATTCAAGACACGGAGACGACAGCGCATTATGAAAGCAGTTTAACACGAATACTTTCCTCGATACCGTCGAATATATATCAAATTACGGCAAATGCAGTGTATTTTCCTGCTCCGGACTTTGCTATATCTGGATCAAACGCAAAAGCACCATATTTTTATGAGGTTCCCGAAGACTTGTTTAAATATCATAAAGATTTCACGACGATTGAGTATGCATTTTATAACTGTGAAAATTTTAAAAGAATACCGGATAAATTATTGAATGGAATGACGGAGCTATCTTCCGTAATGAACGCGTTTCAGAATACAGCTATTACAGCCATTCCTGAACGTTTATTTGAAGATTGCACAAAAATAACAATATTTAGTGGGACGTTTAAAGGCACAAAAATAACATCAATTCCTTCGAAACTATTTTCAACTCAAACGAAACCAAATTCGTTTGGTTTATGTTTTAGCAATACAAGAATAACAAGTGTGTCAGCAGAATTGTTTAGCTGGATAAGTAATATTCCTAAAAGCGATTGGGCTACAGACGATATTTACTTTGGAGAATTATTTAAGGATTGCACTGAGCTACAATTTGTGTCTTCTGATTTCTTAAGTTTTATGATGCAAGATAATTGGTTTTGGTGGATACAAGTACGCGAGATATTTAGAGGATGTACAAAATTAATTAATGCTCCAAAATTATGGAAAATAACAGAAGTGGCAGGAGGAACTACTACGGTAACTCCTTCTAATAGTGATGATGCATATAGAGATTGTACGTCACTGCCATGGTATGACGAAATACCGAATTCAATGAAATAATGGAGAGGAGAAACAATATGAAATCAGTAGGAACAACAATTGTAGATGGACAGACATATCGCAATGGAGAAGAAATCTGGGACCTTGGAAGCCTGGTATGCACAGGAACAGATCCCGGAGGAATCCGGCACTACGAAGGACTTGCAAAAGACAAAGACAAGCTTCCTCATTATGTAGAAACAGGAAGCTCATTCTTATCTTCAGATACGCACCAGTTCTTCAAATACGAAGCAACGAGTGACACTTGGTACGAGTGGACAGGAGGAACAAAATAATGGCCGGAATGACAGCAGAAGCAGTATATGTACTGCTTAATAATAAGATCGTTTTACTGACTGAAGAAGTTAAGCAGATGGAAGGATGGGAACCACTCGAACATAAGGGAACCGTCCAGACTGCCGAAGACCTTCCACCAGATGCAAAAAAAGGGTGGATGTATAACATTGCCACTGACTCTATTTACGGAGCTGCTGGTATGAATGTAGTAATGACATCAGAAGGATGGGACCCAATGGGGCCTATCATCAACATGGGATTGTATCTTACAAAAGAAGAAGGCAGAAAAAACTTTCAGCCAAAAGGAAATTATCTTTCTGGTACTGACTCTGATCTCAAGGAATCCGGCAAGGCCGCCGACGCAAAAGTAACAGGCGAAAAAATAGCAAAGAATTCCTCTGACATCACAAAGAAGTTAGACAAGAACCAAGGTGTTGAAAACTCTGGTAAGATTGCCGGAATCAACGAATCCGGAGATATTGTTCCAATATTCCCAGTGGGCGTTGAGTATAACTCTGAGACAAATTGTCTTGAATTTGGTTCTGACCAGAAGATGGAGTTGAATCAGGGCATTGGTCTTGATAGTACTCTTACTAAGACCGGATCCGCAGCTGATGCGGGTGCAACTGGCAAAGAGATTAATTCACTAAAGGAAGATTTAGCGTATAAAATCAATTCACGCTTAACTCCTGTACAATTTGAAACGGTTTTAGGATATTATGCATCAGACGGATTTGTAAGTGGGAAAAAAGAATGGGGAGCACGTTTGATGCGTGTTCCATGTAAAAAAGGCGATAAGTATTTATATCACGGATATTGTGACAATATTTATGGTGTGAGTTTTCTCGATTCTAAATTTCATATCATTCGACAAATCAGCATTCCAGTAAATAAAGAATTTGAAATGGACGTTAATGTAATTGATAACGCTTCATATATTGATTTTTATTCAGCAAATCAGAGCGTGAAAACCTATGTTTTGAAATACAACACGGAAGATACAATCAATAATGACGTAGGGAAAATTTTTGTAGATGCATCGTCACAGCTCATCGAAACTGACAATAAATATTTTTCACCTACATGTGAAGAACTTGTCTATGGCGCAAATATGAAATTAAAAGAGATAACACCAGAAAATGATACGGTTTTTAAATTCTCGTTTACACAACATCAGGCAACGACAGCATATGTAGATGATTTTTGTATCGTAACATCTGGTGATTATCAGAATGGCACGGAAGTGTTCTACGAAAATATTATTGTATTCGTTCCGAAAGGAAAGACTCTAAGAATCAATGATTTTAAATCCGATGTATATGTTTCAAAATTTGAAAAATTAGTTCCTATCACAGAGGAATATATCAACAAAAAAATTCCAAATGTTCCCAAGACTGTTGATGCTGTAACTGATGGTGAATCTAATCCTGTATCATCAAATGCTGTGTATCATGCCATTAAAACAAACGTTGTACAGGTATCGACCGGATTACCTTATATAGCTGTAGCGTCCAGTGAAGCCCCATCTGCTATTAAATCAGTTTGTCAATTTGTATGCGATGGAACAGATGATAATGTTGAAATTCAAAGCGCAATAAATTCATTAGCTTCTACAGGCGGCAAAGTATTTCTGACGAAAGGAAAGTTTTTCATATCTGCCCCGATTGACACGGGTGATACTCTTATAGAACTGTGCGGTGAGGGTGCATTTCTTGATTTGCATGAAGATACATTAATTTCACCAGACAGAGGTGGGACAATTTTGCAAGCTGTCGGAAATACAGATTTATTACACATCGGTGGGGCTAAAGGCACTACGGTGCATGACATCGCTTTTTTTGGATATGGACGAAACAAAGTAGATAATACAAGCTACGGAATCCGATTTACTGGATATGCTGATACTGATAGGATATATAATTGCGGATTTACAAACTGTGCTGTAGCTATTGGCGCAGATATACAAACAGATGTGCTCTATATTCATAATTTATCAGTTCAAAGGAATAAGGTTGGAATTTGCCTATATCGTTCAGATGCCGAAGTACACGATTGCTTATTCTGTGAAAATATCGGCATGGAAAATGTCTCATGGGATAACAAAACATATAGTATCAATTGCGCTGATATTTGCGTAAATGACGGTAAAATTTATAATAACACATTCCGAAGAAGTGGTATGTGTTATGACATTTTCAAAGTATATGGGCATGAGAGCGGATTGGAATCTGATGATGTAAGACCAGTTTCATCAATTGTTCTTTTAGGATGTGCAAGAATAATTGGAAACTATTTTTTTGATAAAATTTATGCAAATTGTATTAGAGTTATGTCTAGGACAGATTTTGTCTACATTGAAGGAAATTCATTTACGAAATGGGGAAGGACAGAGCTTGAGGATGATTCGAGAAAATCTGCAATTTGTTTTGACGCTGGAAGTGTCTTGGGAACAATTATGAATAACAGGTTTTACAGTGATAGCAATACTGAAAAATTTACAGATAAGTATGCGATCTATGAAAATAATACTGATGGGGATAACTCATATTGGCGATACAGCAATACTTACATGAACAATTTTATTGGCAATCTTACATCTGATACAGAAAATAAATGCAGAATAATTGGAACTGCTCCACAGAATCAATTTATCAATAATATTGTCGTGAATAGATAATTAACTAAAGAGGGCATTTCGGTATTACTAATACATATTAATACCTACCAAAATATACCGAAAAGAAGAGAGGAATTAAATCTCCTCTCCTCTTTCACGCAGCCATTCACGCAGAGCCTTGTCAATTACCCATGACATACTTCTTTCTTCGACCTGGCAGTAATGCATCAGTGGCGGAAGAAGATCAGGTTTGATTGATATGGACTGTTTAATGGCTTTATCAGATGGGTCTTTCTTTGGTCTTGCCATAGTAACACCTCCTGATAGCATTATAACTCATATGGTGTGTTTTGGCACGTAATATTTAGTTAACTACTGTACAAAAACGTTGAAAAATCAACAATTTTGGGTTGGGGGCTTTAGTTAACGAAGAAATACGAATTAAATGTTCCTGACAGAAATGTCGGGGACATCATAAAATAGATACGGAGGTATCACATGGAAGAAATAAAAACAGATGGTTTTTACGACCGTGAAAACGATAGAAAACATATTTTTATTCCACCTGCTCCGACAGAAACGGAGCGGGGTGGGATTACCGCAAAGACAAGAACAACAGAAAACACAGAGGTAGCTGTCGATCCTGAAACTGGAAAAGCATATGTTCCGGAACTTCCAGGAACAGACGACCTTTCTAAAGAGGCAACAGCAGAACAGATTCTTGCCAAATTGCAGGAAGTTATCCCACTTGTTGAACAGATTGCGTCAAATGGGATTGCAAGTTCTGTAAATGGATTCTCATTCATTCTCGGAGAAGACGGTAGTGTGACAATGACTTATACTCCGACCGGTTCTACAGAATCGGAAATGGCAGTACTTCCGACTGGAAGCACACAGACGAAGATTGCACAAGCAACCAAAGAAATTGTCAATAGCTTAAAGATCATAGCAGGAAAGGAAGATAAAGCATGAGTTTAGATATCATGAAAGAAAGCACACAGCAGGAGATCCTCAGCAATATGCAGCTGATCGCCGCATTGACAGGTTCGATCGCAGGCGCGACTCCTGGAAGTGTGACAGTTGAAAGATGGAGTGATGTGGGAGATATTATTGCAACTGGCCTTGGAAAGAAGATATTTGCAATCGGAGATAAGTTTACAGATACATGGAAAGATACAGTTGATAACAGATCATACGAATTTCCATGGAGATGCAACTGTTTCAGAAACGTAGAACTGGAAGACGGAAATACAGTTCCTGGAATGCTGTTGCAGATGGCATATGCAACTCCGTTTGGAGTGCAGTTCTCAAATGCAAGGGCATTCTTACGTTGTCCGAATGGTTTAGCAGCCGGTACCTACAATGTCACATTTGGAGATACCTGGGGAAGCAAAGACGCAAAAGCAAACACAACATGGCAGTTCACCCTTACAAAAGCAGTACCGGCAGGTGGACGTTTGGCTGGATTTATCCAGATGCCGGACGTGGCGGCGACAAGTTGGAAAGTTATAGCTTATGCCGCAGATGGAATCACAAAGCTTGAAACCGTGTCTGTAACAAGCGGATCAGAAGGTACCGCACTTGGAACAATGAACCTCTCCTCCAGAAATGGAGATTTGAACTCCATGCAGGAAACAGGATATGGATGGAACAGATGGAAGACATCTGCATACAGACAGTATCTGAACTCTGATAAACCAAAAGGACAGTGGTGGACACCACAGGACGAATGGGATATAGCACCAGACCAGCTAGCCACAAAGGACGGTTTCCTGCGAGGTATGCCGAAAGAGCTTCTTGACCAGATCCAGCCAGTGAAAGTAATCACATATACGAACACGGTAAATGATGGCGGAAATGCTGATGTGACTTATGACAAAGTATTCCTCCCGGCACTTGGCGAAATGTATTATGAACCTCAGATCGATGGAGAGGGAGAACCACATGACTACTGGAAAGAACGCAGCGGATCAGCAACCAAACTGAAACAGTACACAGCATATCCGAACATGATCACATATGCAGTCGAGAACCATACATCAGCTCAGTTTGTGCGCTTGCGCTCGGCGAATCGCGGCATTGCGAATTACGCCTGGTATGTCAACTCAGATGGCTACGCCTACAACAGCTACGCGTTCTACGCGTATCGTTCCTCCCCGCTTGTCGCAATCTGCAGAAAATCAGCATAATCCCCGTACCCACGGATACGGGGATAGAAAAGAGGAAACATGTCAGTAAATAAAAGTGATAGGAATGTAGCGGACACTCCGCAGAACAGACATCTGGATGCAGCATGGAAAGCCAGAGGACTTTCGCTGCATACAATGAAAATCTGCAAAAACAAGAATGTTTTTCTTCCGGAATATCAGTCCGCACTTACAGACGATATCATCAGACTCTCAAAGGACATCTATTTAAAAGTCCGCAGGTCAAATAACATCAGAATGGATGTCAAAGATCCGGCAAGAAAAGCAAAGAACTGGGAAGTGAGAAGTAATCTGCAGGTATCAGCAATACTGGATTGTAACGATATGCTCTATCTGATAGAACTTGCCAGAGCATTGTTTCATCTGAAAGGGAAGAAAGCGGAATACTGGTCCAATCTTACGGTAGAAACGAGAGAATACATCAAAAGATGGCATGAATCCGATGTAGACAGATATAAAACATACACAAGATAAAATTATGGGACGTAGGCTATAGCTCAGAATGTGCGCTTGCGCTCGGCGAATCGCGGCAATGCGAATAACGCCTGGAATGTCAACTCAGATGGCAACGCCAACAACAACAACGCGTTCAACGCGTATCGTTCCTCCCCGATTGTCTTACATAGGGCATCATAGCTGTTACATAGTAACGGTTGTCCCGAAGACATTAGACAAGGAGCCGAAATCCCATCCGAAAGGATAAACAATACCCGTTACGATGCACGTGACTCCACACGGAGCCTGTCAGTGCTATCACGTGGCGGGACAAGATAAATGAAAGAATATATAACAGGGTTTGACCAGCTCTATAGATCAGCGTGGAAATGCCAGGCAAATGTAACCTGGAAACCATCAGTGAAATCATTCATGTTAAATCCCGAAGAGAATATCCATAGAATGAGGAAGCAGCTACAAAACGGTACCTGGAAACATGGAAAGCCAAGAAAGAAGATCATCACATACCCGAAGAAAAGGGAAGCCCTGAGCATCCCATATAAGGACAGGGTATATCAACGCAGCATTAATGATAATTCCCTGTATCCGCAGATGGTAAGAAGCTTCATATATGCGAACTGTGCCTGCCAGACAGGAAAAGGTACAGATTTTGCCCGAAAACTGGTTAAAAAGTATATGTGGAATTATTTCTGCAAATACGGGAACCAGGGATATGTAATGCAGATAGATATTCATGGCTATTATCAAAACATGAAGCATGAGGAAGTAAGTAACTGGTTCGAAGCAAAAGTAGATCCAGATACTTACGAAATGTCCATGAGCGTACTGGATACACAGTACAGCGGAGATACCGGATATAATCCCGGAAGCCAGATGGTGCAAATCGCGGGCATATCCTTATTGGATCAGTTAGATCACTACATCAAAGAACAACTTCATGCACGCTATTACATCCGATATCAGGATGATTTCTGGATCCTCTGGCATGACTACGAAGAACTGGAAAACTGGTTTGAAACCATAAAAGCAAAGCTGAAAGAAAAGGGATTTGAAGCAAATGAGAAGAAATCCCACATAACCCCATTGTCGAAAGGATTCCGGTTCCTGGGATTTGATTACAGAATGACGGAAACCGGAAAGATAATCATGACTCTGAACTCTCAAAACACAAAACATGAGAGAAAGAAGCTTGTCCGGATGACTCACAAAGTAGCCAGAGGTGAAATGGATGATTCCACAGTGGACGAAAACATTAGATGCTGGAAGAATAACGCCAGTAAAGGAAATTCAGAGAAACTGATAAAACGAACAGAGAGATATTTAGAGAATCTCAGAAAGGAGCAATATGGAATACAGTCCAAGAAGAAAGACGATTCAGGAAGAAGCAGAGGACGAAAACCTGAAAGCAACCGTAGCAAGCCAGCAGGAGGAACTGACCAAAACGAAACTTCTTCTGCAGTACGTAGCTGATATGGCAGACGTATACATCCCGGAAGAAGATGTAGAAGAAACGGAGGACGTAGCAGATGAGTAAAATGTACAATACCCTGAAACAACTGAAGAAATGCGTAAAGGAAGAATCCTGGCTCAAAATGGTCGAACAGGCGAAAGACAAGGGCAAGATTACGGAAGAAGAGTATCAGGAACTTATTTCCCTGCCTGAAACAGAAAGCAAATGACAAAATTAAAAATAATCAGTCGCTTATGGTCTTCCATTTATGATCTCTTACTAAGAGAAAAAGAAACAGCGGAACAGTTAAAGGAAACAGGTATAACAATAAAACATCAGAAACCGTTAGAGATAATTGTGAATGAATTAGATCTAACGGAAATAGCTTGTAGACCATATACCGATACGGAAGACGAGGAAATGATTTAATGAATAATAAAAGGACCGGAACAATCAGAGCGGATCCACTAAAAGGACTGCTGCCATTTTAAAGAAAACGCATGAATATACATCCCGAAAAACTGAATAAAAGTACCCTTTTCACATGGGAAGTGTTATAATATACATAACACAAAAAAGGGAGCTGAACTCCCACCTGACAAGTAAAAAGTTCAGCTCCAGCACCACAAAGGGTACGGGTATATTATAGCACGATACCTTCCCTTTGTGAACCCAAAAGGAGGGTATTTTTATGCGTGAAAAATTCGTGAATGGGTTCATGACAAAGCTATATGGTGAAATTCCGGATGAATATTTGGAGACAATCCGAAACAAACTGTCACTTTATGTGAACGATTTCGACATTAATCCAAGGGAAACAGGCGTTGTAAAGTATACCGGTTATCTGCCGGATTTTTACAAAACTTACATTGTAAGTAGAAAAATCGAGGGGCTGAGTCAAAAAACTCTGGAAAATTACAACCTGTATCTTGATGATTTTTTCTTTAATGTAAACAAAAATGCGAACGATATTACCGCAAATGACATTCGTGTGTATCTTTATAATACGCAGGAGAATAGGGGCATAAGTAATCGGACATTGGATGGCCGCAGAGCTGCTATCCATGCATTTTTTGAGTGGGCTGCAGGAGAAGGATATGTAGACAAGAATCCATGCCGTTCAATCAAGAACATAAAGTATGAGCGTATACAGAAGAAGCCTCTGACAGACATGGAGCTGGAAAGAATCAGACAAGTATGCAAAACGATACGAGAAAAGGCGATGGTTGAATTTCTCTACAGCACCGGCGCCAGGGTTACAGAAGCGTGCACCGTAAAGAAAACAGATGTGGATTTTCATAAAGGCGAAGTAGTTGTTCTCGGAAAAGGAAACAAGCACAGAACAACATATTTAAATGCTCGCAGTAAATTACTTCTAAAGCAGTATCTTGCCTCAAGAGACGATGATTCCGAATATCTGTTCGTGAGCGAACGTAAACCTCACGGAGCGCTCAAAAAGGAAGCAATCGAAAGAATTATTAAACTGATTGGTGAACGGGCAGAATTGGACAGACCGCTGACGCCACATCTGTTCAGACATACTCTTGCAACACTCATGCTTCAAAGAGGAACGCCAATTACAGAAGTACAAAAGATATTAGGACATGTCAACATCAACACGACAATGATCTATGCAAAAGTGGCAGACGAAGATGTAAAAGCATCTCACATGAAATACGCAATTTAACCAGGAAGGAAAAACAAATGGAACTCTTAAATTATATGCAGGCTCACTGGATTGAGTGGTTGTTTGCTCTTATAACCGCAATTGTTGGATGTGGATACCGCAGCATATCAAAACGTTTAAAAGAGGAACAGAAGAAAAACGCAGCTATTGCAGAAGGTGTACAGTCACTACTTAGAGAAAGTATTGTGGGAAACTACAATAAGTATAAGGACCGGCACTACTGCCCGATCTACGCAAAAGAATCAATCAAAAAGGTCTATACCGCATATCACAATTTAGGCGGTAATGACGTTGCAACAGAACTATATCATAAACTTCTGGGAATGCCAGAAGAGCAAAATGAAAGCGAGGAATAAATATGAACATTAACGAAATGATGCAGTATGTAACTTACGGACTGGCCGCAATCGGCGTGATCGCATTCCTGGTATCTATCATTGTTCAGGTAATTAAGGAACTTCCGGGATTAAGAAACATCCCGACCAGCATTGTAGCACTTGTAGCTTCCTGCGTGCTGTGCCCGGTAGCACTTGTAGTGCTGTGTACATATTATAAGATGGTTGTGACGTGGTATTATGTGTTCGCTTCTTTCCTGGCAGCATTTGTAGTATACCTGGTAGCAACCGGCGGTTGGGAAAAGATTAAGGAACTCTGGGACAGAACCAAGTACAATAATTCAGGGAATGAGTGATCATTCCCTTGATGTGTCCAACTTGGACACAAAGTGGAGGAAGAACAGATGTTAAAGATTATGGGAAAAGCGGAAGCAACCGCTGATCAACTGCAGGCGTACATCAAAAGAGTAAATCCAAACGCACCGGATTCCGTTATCAAGATGGTTCCGCTGTATATAAGCGAAGGCGAGATCGAAGGAGTGAGAGGAGACATTGCTTTTGCTCAAAGCTGTCTGGAGACAGGAAGCTTCACTTTCGAAGGTTCTGCAGTAACATTAGACCAGAACAATTTCGCCGGAATGGGAGTAACCAAAAACGGAATGAAAGGAAGCTCCTGGAAGACACCTTTACTCGGCATCCGCGCTCAGATCCAGCACTTAAAGGCATATGCGTGCAATCAGAGACTTGCGCAGACATGTGTAGACCCACGCTTCGCATACGTGGTAAGAGGATGCGCAGAATATGTAGAGTGGCTTGGAATCCAGGAGAACCCTCATCACTACGGATGGGCTTCTGGGGGAAATTATGGTCAGGAGATTATTCGAATCTTAAACAAAATCTTGGAAATAGATAATAAGGAGGAAACAGAATTGAAGATCAACACATCATTGCTTAGTAACAACAACAGCTATGCTGGACAGACACCTAAGTATATTGTTATTCACAATACAGACAACTATGCTGCAGGAGCGAATGCACATGCTCACGCAAAAGCACAGCATGACGGAAATTTTTCCGGATACTCTGCGCACGTATATGTGGATGATCAGGAAGCTTACCAGGCACTCCCATACGACCGCGGAGCATGGCACGTCGGAGTAAATTACGGTGGCCGGTTGTTCGGCACATGCAATAACCACAACAGCATTGGCATTGAAATGTGTGTTAATGCCGGATATGATTACGAAAAGGCTTTCCAGAATACTGTTCAGGTATGTAAGTTTCTTATGAAACTGCACGGAATCGATGCAGATCACGTGCTCCAGCACTACGATGTATGCGCGAAGAATTGCCCATCTGCAATCCGTGCAAAAGGAGACTGGAACCGCTTTAAACAGTTGATCGGCAGTACAGAAACTGTAACTGTAGAAAAATACTACAGAACCAGAAAAACATGGGAAGACAATAAGAGCCAGATCGGGGCATACAAGAGCCTGGCAAATGCAAAGAAAGAATGGAAAGAGGGATATACCATCTATGACTGGAATGGAAAAGCGGTATATCCGAAGACGACGAAGAAAACAGCAGATCTCACAGGAACTATGGAACTCCAGCTTCCTGTTATCCAGATCGGATGTACCGGAACAGCAGTCCTTATGCTGCAGGCAATGCTTGGAGTGGAGGCTGACGGAAACTTCGGATCAGCAACAGAAACAGCTCTGAAAGCATTCCAGGACAATACAAAGATTACTGCAGATGGCATCTGCGGAAAAGAAACATGGGTAAATGTCTTTGCACATGCACAGATAAACACATTTAAATGATAAAGAGCCTCTGGGGATTCAACTTTCCAGAGGCTTTTCTACTTATGTATTCATTTCTGATCTTATCTTTAATGGAATCAATATAGAGTAGCCTATCAAACACTCCATCTCTAAATAAACAAATTTATTTATTGACTGGAGCGTACCAGGGAGAGATAATCCGCAAGGGAAAAGGAAACGGCTTTCTGTATCTGAACAGAGTTTCCCTTTCAGAATGAAAAAAGAAACTCTATACAGCCATGTACGTATAATCCGCTGCTTGCAGAGGTATCCGTGTCCCTTGTAGTGCTGCAGTCTATGAGTGCAGTAGTCTTAGTTACCGCATCGGTTTATGACGGTGGTCTGCCATATCCTCACCGCATACCGTTTCCAGTACTTACCGATTCCCGGATCTGAGAAAACCCTCAGTCCTATGGCTCAGATGTTCCCTATGTACGTCTGGCTCATCATTTGCCCCCATACGTGCTCGTTTTAACCATGCATTTTGTTTAGGCTTATTGAGGTCTTGCACGTTCTTCAACCCCTGAGGTTATTTCGACCTGATAGACGCAGATCGAAAGCCCCGACGATTCATTTGATAGGCTCGCCGACACCCTCACGTTTTTAACCTGGTGTCCTTTCTCTCCCAGTTTCGTTATGCAATTAGTGTTGTACTAACTGCATAACGCCAAATGGTACGATATAGTTAGTACAACAGATGTAGATTCTATAAAAAATCTATATAATCCACGTTGCGATCTTTTGTAACATAGATCGCTTTAATGATTTGCTGCCAGAATGCCTGCCGGTTCTCTAAAGAAAGAGAACTGTACATTTCTTTAAAATCACTGCCAAGCATTCCGACAACATTAGAATGGTCTTTTTCTCGTATGATCACCTCATCAAAACTCTTTAATTCTTCTTCAAGCTTTCCATACTGTTCTTCATAATAATCAAACTCAATTCTGCCTTTCTGGAAAAGTATGTTCAGTCTTTCTATTTCAGACCGGACGGAATCGGCAGAACGTTTCTTTTTCTTACGAGTCTGAGCTTCCTTGACCTTATCGCAACGCACCTGGTACTTGCGATATTCAGCATCCAGGTTATTAAGCAAGTACTCTTCTATAAGATTCTGGCTTATCCGCGATGTGTAAGAGCATTGCTTGTTAAGGATTGCTTTGTTGCATCTGTAATAATAATATTCCCGCTTCTCTCTGGTCTTTCTGTTTATGATAGATCTGCCTGCACACGCAGCCATCTTCGTGCCACAGACCGGACAATGAACCAGCCCAGAGAAAAAATAGACTCTGCCGGTTCTCGGACGTTTTATGTTGTTTTCGGAGATAGCCTGTATTTCTTTCCATTCATCCAGCGTAAGGTAGGCAGGGCAGTAATTATCGTTTGATCGGTACTTTCCTATATAGAATTCAGAGGAAAGCATCGTTCGAAGCATGGTATATGAAAAATTAATGCCAAATGTGTCCTGCATATGCATTACAGTGGCACGCTTCTTGTGAGTCTGACGAAAGAAACGATAGAATTCTTCAACCATACATGCAGTCTCCGGATCTTTTGCCATTCGCTTGCATCCATTTTCCTCAACGATCGTATATCCGAATGGGAGATTAGTAGCTCCCCAGACCATACGGCCATTTTGGATCATGTTATTAACGGTAAATTTGATACGTTCTGAAGTGGTATCAACTTCATTCTGCCCGATCGTAAGGATCAGATTCAGGCACAGACGTCCGTCACGGGTTTCCATGTTGATATTAGACTCGGAAGTAGATACCCAGCGAACTCCGTGTGCATCCAGGACGTCCTGAACCTTATAGAAGTCTGCGACGTTTCGGAACCAGCGGTCCATTCTCCAGAACAGGATCACATCGATCTTATCTGCTTCGACATCTTTCAAAAGAGCATGGATAGCTTTTCTTTTCTTTAATTCCTTTCTGGCGGTCTGTCCTTCATCAGCATAGATACCGACGACTCGCATATCATGAGAAGCTGCATAAGACTCCAGATACTCTCTCTGAGCCTGCAGGGAGTGTCCTTTCATGGACTGCTCTGCAGTGGAGACTCTTATATAAATCGCACATCTCTCAATCATAGTTTTCTCCTTAAAAACTTAAAAAAGGTATAAAAAATACACCTTTGCAGGTGTAAGTAAATATGCTATACTATATATGTATGAAGTGTGTATAGTATGTTTACTTACAACTGCAAAACACATGAAAGCCGTTCCTGTTGCCAGCAGGGGCGGTTTTTAATTTTATTATTTATTTGATTCTTCTCGATATGTTTTATGGAAAGCCTGTAATTCTTCGTTTGCTTTATTCAGATATTCACTGGAACGTTCAATGTCATTTGAATTATCATCAACTAATCCGTCATAAAGATGCCACATGGCAATTTTATAATCATTAACTGCAAACTGGGCATTATAGAACAAATCCATAATTCTTGTTCCCATAGGAGGAGTGGTTCGATGTTTATCAAATTCCTTAAAATACGCTTTTAATTCATCAGAAGATTTATCAAGCTTTGAAATTGTATCAGAAATTTCCTTTAATCGTTGAGCGTGGTCAGTTGTTTCCATGATTTGATTATCACTCATAGGAGACATTAAACTGAAGAACTTGTTATAATAAAAATCTAACATATCTTGATAGTCAGAATCACTGCTTATCATATCTAAGTCGGCAGAAGCAGAGACTTCCAGAGATTCAGAATCCTCACTGCCTGTAATATCATTAAAAATATCTGAATATTCAGATGGAAATTCTGAAATATCTTTAACAGGACGTGCAATATCCATTTTGTACTGATTTACATAAAAATTGTATCCATATTCCTGATGATCATTAGTATTTGGAATGAGATCGTCCTGGATAAGATTGACGCAAATAGTAACCTCCAAGTTATCATTGAAATCAGATTTATATTCTCTATATGGACTGTAAAAAATATATGTCCAGAGATTTCCTTCTTCGTACTTTTTATACAAGCTATACGATGTATCCATATTATTTTTGGTTGATTCACAGGAACAAGAAATTTGATAAGAATTCTGTTGATTCATCCAGTATATGTCATTTTCATCTAAGGCACTTGCATCAACCGTAGTAAGAACGACAGGAATATAACCGTGTTCAGTTTCCTGTTGGTATAACTGAATATCGTTTAAAACGATTGTTTTACCATTCAATTCCATGTCATAAGGAATTGATAGATAATTGTTATTAAAGGTGGATACTATTTTATCTGCCCCTGTAAGCTTATCGTGTTCAATACTTGCAAAGCTGATCGCTGCCAATGCGACAACAACGCCCAAAAAGCTTATAAGCTGTTTCTTTTTCATAGAACTCCGATTATGTGGAAAGTATTTCCATAGATAATACAAAATTAATGAGCTACAATATGTACATGAAGATTCTACTTGGGGATATCATGTACAGAAAAAACATCTCAGTGCGGCAACTATCGTTAATGACAGGAATACCCAAGTCAACTATCAGTAATATCATGAACGAAAGGTATTCACCTACATTAGAAAATCTTGAAAAGATTGCTATTGCACTGGAAGTTAAAATTTCGGATCTATACGAATCCGAATACAAATAAGTGTCCAGTATACTGGACGATTTGCCCTGGCATCTTTTTCCTAAAAACCTCCAGTAGTATAATAAGAAAAAAAGGAGGTACATAAGGATGGAAAAAGAAGAATATAAGGAACAAATCAAGGAAATGGTAAACCGAATAACAGAAGAATCTACACTCAGAAGAATCTACTTATTTCTGGTTTCCATCACCGGAGCTGACCGTTAAGGCCAGCTCTTTTTATTTTATTCCAAGACAAGCTTTCATAAAATCTTCTATGATCTTAAGTTTCTCCGGCTCGGTCTCAGCAATGGCATTTAGCATATTCTTAGCAAACTCATTATCACTCTGAGATAATTTCCCTAAATTAAGAGAAAACCGATCGTCCTCGCTTATCTTTGTGAACATGTTATCATCTCCACCTTCGCCAGTTCTGAGCCACACTTCGTTGACATTAAACTCTCGACAGATAGATTTAATCATCTGCTCCGTAAGGCCTCTTGTGCCATTTTCAATTTTGGATATGGCAGATTTTTGTACCCCCAGTCTTTCACCGAACTGCTCCATGCTCATTTCTTTTATTTTGCGAACTGCTTTAACACGTTCACCCTGCATCATATGTCCACCTCCTCGTTATTTACTAATTACAGATTAACATTATGAAGGCTGAATGTCAATATAAAAAGTTGGCAAAGGAAACAAAAAAAGATTGACAATGAGTCCATTGGATACTATAATGTAGGCAAAGGAAACATATGGAGGGAGGGATAAGACATGACAGAGCAGGTAACAAAATCCTCAGGTTCTGATTCACAGAAGAAAGAAAAGACTACCACTCACACAATAGTGGTAAAGATGAAGGGATACAAGAAGACCGAGAAAAGAATTAAAAAAATGAAAAAAGAAATGAAACAGCTCAGCAAAACTGCAAAAGAGCTTGCTGAGCTGAAAGAAAAGCTATTCTGATTCTAATAGTACAGAAAGGAGAAATGAGATATGGCAGAGCAGATTATTCCGAAGATTGAACTGACAGACGACCCACTCACTAACATCATCAAAATGGCGCCGTATCTGAGCGAAGGCGATCAGCGTATGGTTCTTGGAGTCATGATCGGTGTATGCGGCACCATGGGAAAAGACCAGAAGAAAGCAGGATAGAGATGAAACAAAAGGCAAAAGAAATACACACAGCTTCTCCTATGAGCTTTATAAAACCAGGAGAAGTTCAAATCAGTACAGAATACGCAAACAATACAGCATATTGTCAGGAATTGAGGATACGTTTGTCACTTAATGATTGGAACAAATTTGAAGAACAGCCGTTTTTCTGGGATTTAGTTGAATATCTTCGCAATGAGGGAATTCGAGGAAACATCCATGGACTTATTCCATGCAAAGGAAAAGAGAAAAAACCTTTAACAGAAGATCTGGAACAAAAAATTGAATATCTCATGAAAAAGCAGAAAGATGCAGAAACGGCCCAGTGTTCCAGAAACACCAGATTCGCCCGAGAACAGTTTATGCGTGTCCAGGATGAATGGTACTGGAAGAGGACGAACAACTTAATAAATAGCAACAATAAACAGACAGATGAAAGAATCAGAAAAAGTGAGAAGAGGAGTTTCATAAAGGCAGCCGCACTCACTACAGTAAGTACAGCCGCCATGCTTGCTACTTTTCTTCTGAATAATAAGTGTCGCGAACAGTAGCTGCTGTTTCGTGAACAGCTTCGATCAGCTGCTCTTTTGAAATTTCATCAGCACAAGAATTAATAATCTCATTGAGCATCTGATTTTCAAAGATTTCGATAGATTCAAGCGCAGTCATGATAAAAAACTCCTTTCTGTATGTACTCGGATGCGGCAACATCCTGTATTTACAGAATAGGAGTGCAAGCAAGAATAATCAATCAAATCCGTTCGACAATCTGATTAAAAAACCATAAAGAAACTATAAACAGAAAAGTGGATAAGCATATCACATAGGTTAAAACAGGAGGTGATCCGCATGGATATGGAAAGGATCATATCTGTTCTGATATCCCTGATTGAAAGCCAGGAAGGTGTGAAGATCGAATACACCTTAGAAAAGAAAGAAGAAAAAGATACCGGATAAGGAGAAGAAAATGAAATACGTAAGATTCATGGGAAAAGAAGAATTAAAGAAATATATAAACGGCGAAACATTACATAACAAAACTATATGGAGAGAAAACGATGGAAACTCTGATTCCATAGGATTCTGTTTCTTTGACGATTCTGTTGATCCGGAAGAAAGGCTTAAATATCTGGCCGGAGTAGTAGACATGAGCACAGTTGCTGTGTTTGAGAGAACAGTTGAGGATCCAATGAGAAGAAGCACAGGGATTTACAGAGATCCGGAAAACGACACAATTGAAAACTGGTTCGCAGCGTTCCTTGGAGAAGATATAAAGACAATGGAAATACAGGAATACAGCATTGAAGAGTACAGTGAAAAGACAATGCGGCTTATAAAGACGGGAACGCCAGACATAAACCTTAAAGGGGATTATTCGATAAAATGGCACACAGAAAATAATTAAGGAGATGAACATTAATGGAGCACAAGATAATCGCATCCCTGCTGGTCGGTTACATAATCGCCCTGCTCCCGATCTGGGACTGGAACACAAGACCGGAACTCTTCGCCGGAACAATAGTGTTGAGCATCACATGTCTGGCAATTCTGGTCTGGCTGCAGGAGAAGAGAAAAGCAATTAAAAAAGCCCTCACGTCTGCAAACATGAGAGGCTAAAAAGAAAATAATTTGATTTACAAGAAGTATAAAACAAAACAAGAGAAAAAGCAAGGAGAAAATAAAATGCTGAAAAAAGATTTTGACGGATATCTGGAATTCATGCAGAAAGTCCAGGAAGCCGACAATGAAGAAATGAAAAAACTCTGCGAAGAACGTACGCAGTTATATGTAGATAAGATCCAGGATGTAATAGGAGTGACGCCGAGCGGAGATCTGGTCTTTGCTATTACAGCACTGAGGATGATAACAGAAGCTGCGCAGAAACTAGAGCCAGAGGCGACACGCATGGCACAGAAACTGTTTGATGGAATGAGTTACTCAAGTAAATCCGGTACGTTTAACGCGAACACGACCGAGGCGGCCGCCAGAGTATACGCAGACATTTTAAAAAGACAATAAAAAATCCCATGTATTACGGAACATGGGATAGGCTTTCTGCCTTATGTCATTTGATATATTACGAATATAACATATAAGTGCCAGAAAGTCAACAGAATACAGGCATTTCGTATAACCGGTTCATCCGGTATACGGGCTTGTATGCGGTATTAACATTGTTGATAAACATATATTATAGAACACATATAACAAGAGGGCATATGTTATTCGTTAGAGAGAAGAAAGTTGACTGCGGGGATTACAGAGAAGTGGATATCATTCCGAGAACGGAAGAAGCGGAGAAAGCAGTCAAAGGCAGAAGAAGAAAGAAACAGAGGGAGAGTCCACCGAAACAGAGAGAGCTGAACAACAAGAATGCAAGACGGTATCTGGAGAAACTGGCAAATGGAAACTTCTTCAGCGGAGATCTTCACGTGAGCCTTACATATGATGCTGATCACCTTCCAAAAACGAGGGAAGAGGCAGAAAAAGAAGTGAAGAAATACCTGAATAAAGTTTCTTACAGAAGAGAGAAGCTGGGACTCGAACCTCTCAAATACATTTTAGTCACAGAAGGCGGTACGGATAAAGACGGGAATCTGAAAAGAATCCATCATCATATTCTTATGAACGGAGGCCCTGGAAATTTCCGGGATGATGTAGAACTGCTATGGACCAGGGAACGTATCAACTGGAAAAAAGCAGAAGAAGATGAGGAATACAGGACAGAGATAGAGAAGAGATCTATCGGGTATCGCAATGCAGACCGTATCCAGGCAGGGGACAACGGAATCTCTGATCTGGCTAACTATATTACAAAGGATCCTTCCGGAAAGAAGCGCTGGTCAAGCAGCAGGAATCTGGAATTGCCGGTTATCCGGAAACCAAATGACACAAAGTACACAAAGAGTAAAGTAGAACGACTGGTTACATCCTCTGATTCCGGAAGAGAATATTTTGAGAAACAATATCCGGCATACAAGATCACAGAGATTAATCCGGTCTATTACGAAGAAACAGGCTGGCACGTATATCTGAAGATGTGGAAGAAGAAGCGGACTCCGCGCAAGAAACTTCTGAAGCACAAGAGAAAAAGAACCAGACACAGGACTGCAAAAACGAGAGGAGGTGCAAAATGCCAGAGGTAAACATATACATCGAAACTGACAGCGTATTTCAGGGAAAAACCGACAGAAAATGTGGATATGTCCTTTCAACAATGACTAACAGTGGGGAAAAAACAAAGGAAGGCTTCGGACATGCAGAGGGGACGTATCACCAGGCTGTGCTGATTACGTTGTCTGAAGCCCTTGAACGTATGGCGGTACCGTGTCAGATATGCATACATACAAGAGATACATACGTCGCCAGCAGGATTCCAAAACTGGAAGAAATGGCCGGATCCGGATGGAGAGACAGCAAAGGCGAATTGATAAAGAATGCAGAAGAATGGCAGCACGTGTATTCAACTGTTCATGCCCTTCCGACAGCACATGAATTAACCGGAAAGACTGAGAAACACAGTTATTCCAGCTGGCTTCAGGAGGAGATGACAAAGAGAAGAGATGAATGTAAACGAATTATGGGGAAAAGGCTGGAGTCTGAAACCAGAACAGGATCCAAGGACAATGGAATGTCTGGGCACCATTATTAGATCAGGTACCCGATTCACATATTACAAAGACGAACAGGGAGGGATATGGTTTGAAGATGAGCCGGAAGATGGGAAACCAGAGTGGATGCAGAAAGCAGACAAGGAACGTAGACGAAGGAATCGGAGGCATTCTTGAGGACCTGGAAGGATATATCTGCGGTAAACTCTGCTTTTACAGCAGTATGCACCATACGCAGGAAGACCTTGAACGATTCTGCGCTTCCTGCAAGATGCACGAAAAAGTAAATGAGATTGAAGCAGAATACGAGAAGATCAATGATTTTTCTGAAAGTACTGCATACAACTTGATGGGAATATACAGAAAATTTGTATTCTGTAAGGACTGCAGACACTCACAAAGCGCAGGAAAACCGGGAACATACTTATGCAGGCTTCAGACAGGACTACTGGAAGTACTCAAAGAAAATGATGGATGTAGCCTTGGAGAGCTGAAAGAAGATAAGAAAACTAAGAAGACAAAAAGACAGAAGAGACGGAACGGCAGGAAGCCGGGAAAGGGAACAAAATGAGAACAATCAGTATCATGAACTTAAAGGGAGGGGTAGCAAAGACCACCTCGACAGATAACATGGCATATATTCTTTCTGTGAGAGGATACAGAGTCCTTCTGGTTGACAATGATAAGCAGGGAGATCTGTCAAGAGGATTTAAGAGACGCACTGTCAGCGGTGATGGAATCAATTGCATAATGACTGAAGAAGAACCGGATATGGAAAGATTGATCAAACACACTGATTACAATAACCTTGACATCATCACGGCAAACTTGACACTCCTGAATGCAAACAGAGAAGTAGAGATGGATAATTTCCGCCCACGCCATAACAGATTAAAGAAAGCTCTGGATACGGTCTGCGATCAGTACGATTTCGCCCTGATCGACTGCCCACCGGATATCAATATCAGTGTGATCAATGCACTGTCCGCTTCAAACGATGTCCTTGTGCCGGTTGAGATCGACGATAATACCACAGAGGGGATGGAAGAACTCCTGCAGCAGATCAGGAAGATCCAGACACATCTGAACCCGGAGCTGAAGACAGTGAAGTGCTTTGTGACCAAATACCACAAATACAATGAAGCACACAGGCAGGGCATTGAAGCAATTCGAAAGTACTATCCTACAATGAAAACGGTAATCAGAACATCCCCGATTGTTGCGAAGAGTACGTTCGTGAAAGAGCCGGTTGTAAAATACAGTCCCAGAGCAGCTGCTTCTGTAGACTATGAGTCGCTGGTAACTGAATATCTGGATATGATAGGAGAGAGACAGAATGGCTAAAGACTTTTCCGTATTTGATTCACTCGGGGATTTTGCCCCGAAGCTGGACCAGAATGAAGAAATATATCGTGATCCATACGAACTGATACCTTCGAACAACAATTTTTATTCGCCGCAGGTAGTTGATGAATTGGCAGAGTCAATTCTTCAGTTCGGACAGCTTCAGCCGGCTGTGATCGACAGCAGGGATGGAAAGGATTACGTGATTGCCGGACATACAAGACGTCTGGCAATGATCAAACTGATTGAGGAAGGGCACGAGGAATTCAGAAAGATGAAGTGCCAGTACCTTCCAAGAAAAGAAATTGAGGACAAGTTCGGAGAATATGCAGATCTGGCCATAGAGCTGATCGAAATGCAGACGAATCTGTACAGAGAAAAGACTGATTGGGAAAAGATGCAGGAAGTTATCCGTACAGAGGAAATCGTAAAAAAGATGAAAACGTCCGGAAGAGTCAGAGATAATGTGCAGAAGATTCTGAAAGTGTCCGGAGGGCAGCAGGGAAGGTTCCATGCGATTTATTCAAACCTGCATGGACAGCTGATGGAAGAATTCAAAGAAAACCGCATTAAAGGCAGTGTTGCATATGAGTTATCCAAATTATCAGCTGAGTTTCAGAAACAGGCTTGCGAGATATTTCAAAGGGATGGCAATTTAACCTTGGAAGATACGAAGAAACTTCAGGCACAGGAGAATGCAGAAAAAAACATTCCTGGACAGATGAGCATAGCACAGGCGACCGGACAGCTCAGACCGACTGCAGATACGACACCGATCGATGTAGATACACAGATCAAAAGACTTTACGATAAAGCCCAGAAACGCTTAAAAGAACGTGTTGAGAACCGGGATAAGATGATGGTTCCGATGCGATTAAGAGACTTATATAACGGATCCAGAGTACAGAACGGATATCTGAACTACCGGGCAGAAAAGTCCTGCATCGTATTTAATCCGGACTCGGAACAGGAAAAGGAACTTCATTGGAATGATCTGGCAGATATCCTGATCCAGAAATACGGAAAAGAGCCGAGACCGGTTAAGATGACCACAATTGATGCACCGGAAGCGGTAGTTACACTCACGGAGTCGGCAGCAGTTAAAGCGTTTTGTGAATCATACCCACAAAAGCTGAAAACAATTATGCGGATATGCCGAAAATGCGACACAAACAGGGAAGTGGCTAAAGCTGTACAGTTAGAACTTGCCCCAAACGGATTTGGAGGATATGCAGGAAAAGTGGATTGTACATTTTTCAGATTCGAAGCGGGGATGGAAATCAAAATTAAGAAAGAAACCGTAAGGATGAAGTATGAACGGCTGATCGTAGAAGCAAAGAATCTCTATGATCCATTTTCTTCAGAATTTGATATTGAGACAAAGAAACCAGAAACAAAAGACGATGAAGGACCGGCGAAGTGTATCACTGGTCAATCTGAATCTGGATTATGCGGAGCAGCTGCTTATTGTAACCAGGAATACAACTGCTGTTCTCAGTGTCCAGACGACTGCAACAGCCGTTGTGAGTGGATTCCGAAAAAGAGCTGCCAACCGGCAACAGAAACACCGGACGAAAAGCAGCAGGAAGACCATTCCGGTGATCTCACCGAGATGGAAAAACATCTGGGAAATACAGATAAAATCCCAGATGCATGGCCGGAAGATCTAAAAGACATCCCGGTACCCACAGACGTAGAAATTACCGGATATCTGTACGATGAAGAAAGAAGACTTAAAGAATTTTTTGAAGTAGAAAAAGAAGATCCTGGATTACCACACATGACAATTCTGAAGCAGCAGCTGATTGTTGGAGGACTGAGAATCATTAAAAATCTTGTAGAAGATTGCCGGGAAGAACCAGAAGAACTGAAACAGCCAGAACTTCCAATTATGCGGAATAATGATCAGCGCAAGGAATGGCTAAGAAATTATAAGAGCTGGGGGCTTTGGTACGAAGATAAGAACGTAGGGATTAAATACTACAAATACGACTTCGCGAATGGAGCACGTTTGATCGTAGAAGAATATGCACCGGATCAGGGAGAACAAAAAAGCTGGTGGGTCTCAAAAACGACAGAATCATACTACATGCATTTAGTGGGCGGTCCGGAACCAAACAGAAAAGACGGAATCCCGAAATGGTCATATCATACACACTATAACAAATATCCAAACTCAGAAACTGAATTGTGTGAGTTCTTAAAAGACTTACAGAAATAGCAGGAGGATTAAAAGATGCAGGGAAAGGCACTGGTTACTCACTTAGAGTTACACAAAGAAGTAGTAAAAAACGCCTGGATACTCAGTTACGAGGACCGTAAGGTCCTTGTGATTGAGTTTCAGGAGACTGTCACAGAAGATGAAAGCATTGCGTATATCCTTGCCTTGGCTAAAAGTTTGGTATCAGGAAAAGGCAGTGAAACACTCAGCCCGGAGTTGATGGAGATGGTAAAAGGAACCTATGTCCGGATTCTGGACGAAGAGATGAAGAAACTTATTGATAACGGAATTGAAATGGAGAAATAAAGGATACTGTTACAGGAGAAGGACAATGAGTAAATTGGATAAATATATGCAGGGTCGTACGGAGGGGATGGAATTCTCCCTCCGGCTTGCGAAAGATAAAGGAATAGAAGAACTCGAAAAAGAAGTCAGGTTCAGAAACCGGACTGGCGTTTCACTGAATCTGACCAGACAGGAGCTGGCAGCAGGATCACAGAATATCAAGAATATGACGTTTGACACAATGTTGGCAATGAGCCTGATGGTCTTGAGAGATGAATTTGATTTCGGGAAGAAGAGACTCGAAAGATTCAAGGACAGATTTACACAAAAAGCTACATCCCTGGCAGACGACTACTGCACATGGCTCGATATTATAGACACGATCAAAGAAGAAACAGGGATAGACTTAGAAATCCGAATGAACAATTGAAACAAGATGTGTCCAACTCGGACACAAAGCAAGGAGAATGAAATGGTCCAGAGACTGTATGAGGTGAGAGATAAAACAGGGAATCTGGTGATAGAAAATGCCACAGCCGGAGAGGTTAGAGACGAATTGCATTGCACAACTGCACAGGTCAATAACTCCAGAACGAGCGGAGACTACATTTTTAAAAAATACCAGGTAAAAGAGATTGACCGGAAACTGAGCAGACGACTTGACATGACGCTGCTCATTGAGTTTGATTTCGTTCGTTCCCGTCTACTGAAGTGTAAGAAAGGCGATAAAAATGAATAAGAGACAGAAGAAGAAATTATTCAGGAAGTTTACCGGTCAGAACCCACCGAAGATATTATTATACAGCAATTTAAATTACCACATTGCTGTTAATAAACCATGGGGAGGGCTGAAAGCACTGAAAAAACAGATGGCAACAAGAGCCGTAGAAAGATTCAATACAGATATTTATGATAGAAACAGTCAGATCAGAATATCACGGAGATATACCAGAAGAAATAAATAGGAGGAAGGATAATGGGTAACCGTAGCAAAAGGATAGAAGACGACAGACCAGACATTGTTGCCGAGAGCATTACACAGATAGATATGTCCGGATTAAGAGTACCTGTGATTGCGGTATTCGAACATCCGGAAGACTATCCGGGAAGCTGTGTAGGGAGAGTACTTGATATTAATAGCGAAGGATTAAAGGAAACACAGGCAGTAATTGTAAAAGATAATCTGTTGGATCTCCACCTCGATATTTCCAAAAACAATAATTATCATATGTCGTGGAATGTCAGAACTCATAGTGAGGTCAGATCTCTCAGAGGGGTATGGATATGAACAGGGCAAGTATGATCGGAGCGGAAAATAGAGAAGAAGTGTACAGATATATAGTCAAATACATAAAAGAACATGGATATGCCCCGTCTGCGAGAGAAATTGGAGATGGCGTCGGAATGGCCAGAGAGTCAGCAAGAAGACACGTGATATGGCTGATTGAAGATGGATATCTGCAGACAGATACAGATCCGGGAGAACCCAGAGCATACAGAATCGCAGACACGAAGGTTGTAAAAGTGAATAGGAGAAGACATGAATAAAGTAATTTTAATGGGACGCTTAACAAGAGATCCTGAGGTGAGATATTCTGCAGGAGAGAATGCATTGGCAATTGCCAGATATACACTGGCAGTAGATAGAAAGATTCGCCGTGAGGGTGAAGCAACAGCGGATTTTATCAGCTGCGTATCTTTTGGACGTACAGCCGAGTTTGCGGAAAAGTATTTCCGTCAGGGATTTAGAATTGTTGTTTCAGGACGTATTCAGACAGGCAGCTATACCAATCGTGATGGCCAGAAGGTTTATACCACAGAGGTAGTGGTTGAAGAACAGGAATTTGCTGAAAGTAAGAATGCCGGATCCAGCAGCGGCCATACTCCGCAACCAGCACCAGAAAGCACAGATGGATTTATGAACATTCCAGATGGAATCGAAGAAGAGTTACCATTCAATTAAGGAGGATAAGATGAATAGACAGGAAGCCAACGTGATTATAAAACAGAGACGCCAGACAAACTGGCTTACAGAGCATCACAAAAAATATAAAGAGAAACTGGAAGCCAGAAAGCAGAACAAATAAGGAGAACACATGAAAGAGAGAAACTGCGGCACTTGCAGAGAAAACGACGACGGATTCTGCGACAGAAAAGGAATCCTGGTCGACGATGATGACACTTGCGAAAAATGGGGCGGCGAACAGGAATGGAAAGAAAAGATGATGAACACATTCCTTGCCGGACATTGAAAGGAGAAAAGATATGGTAGTAAGAAGAACAGTATCAGCAGCATTCACATGGGAACAGTTTAAGGAAATCCTGGCAGCAGGAAACGCAAAAGAAACATTCGGAAGAAAAGGCGAGATTGATATCCAGATTGAAGGAATCGGAACTGTAGCAATGCAGGTCCTGGACTATGACAAGGATAAGCCTGCAGTATCCGGAATCAGTCATACGATGACTCTCTGCGTAAGAGACCTGGTATTTGATCCAGAACCATTCGGAGACAACAATAAGTGGGAAGAATCCACATTAAGAGAAAAACTGAATAGTGAAGAATTTATTAACCGATTCGAAGAAGCTTTCAGAAGTCTCATCATCCCGGTAGAACGCGAAAACACATCAGGAGTCACAACAATCGATAGAGTTTCGTTATTATCACTCGACGAAATTAAAGACCCGGAAAAGAAATACGCCTTCTTTGAAACAGAAAAGGACCGTGTAAAGGTAACAAGAGATGGAGAAACCTGGCCGCATCGCTTGCGCTCGGCGAATCGCGGCTATGCGAATAACGCCTGGTATGTCAACTCAGATGGCAGCGCCGGCGGCAACTACGGCGCGTTCTACGCGTATCGTTCCTCCCCACTTGTCACAATCGGCATTTAATCATTTAATCGCGCCAGCCACGCATGGCGCAGGAGGATATATGTTTAAAAACGGGATGAAAATTCTCTGCCGAGATCAGAAAGACTTCGATGAGATTTCAGAGCTGGCAGAAAAAGAAGGGAAGAAATGGCCGAAACCGCAAATTCCACGTAAAGTCAGAGAAAATGAGATCATAAGCATAGACGGAAATTATATGCAGCATGCGAATAAGGATGATCATATCTATGATTCAAAAGAGGTCATAGAATCATCAGAGCTATTAAAACATTCAAATTCCGAAAAGATACGTTCCTGGTATCAATACGATTCCGTACAGGGAATGGGAATAATACTCGGGATCACACCACAAATGATCAGAGATTACCATGAATGCACAAGAAGAAGCGAAAAAGTAGGCGTATTCCCGGACTGCGACAAATGCTCCTGGGGAAGACTTATAATCAGAGATAGCTATATGTGCGCACATAAGGAAACCCCGAAAGCAATAAAAGAAGCAGAAAGAAACCATGCAAGTAGAGAAGGAACACATTCATGAGATACTTGTATGAAATCAAAGATACAATAACAGGTCGGGTTCTGGAACATTCAGTAACAGTCGGAGAAGCAGCTAAGATCCTGGGATGTCAAAAAAGTACAATAAATTACGCATGTATAAATAGCTACAGAATCAACAAGAGGTACATAGTAACTCCAGTAGATACTGTAATCCCAAAGAACAGTCCACTGTGGATGGAATGGGAACTAAGGCGGAGCTGGTTGCTGAAAATAGTTAAAACAGAGGAGAAAACAAATGATAGCAAATTATGAAGCGTATGGATTTATGGTGTCGGCATCGATTCTTCCAAAATCTTGCACAGTATGTCCATTCTGGGGGATGAGCTTAGAAACACCAGAGGAAGGAATATGCTACATAACGGGACACATCATTTCAACAGATGGTCCACATGATGAGAAAAGAATGGACGATTGCCCAATCGTAGAAAGAGAAGAAGACCGTGTTTATCAGAGAAGATGATTTGAAATTGAATGAGTGGCAGTTTTCTCAACGAAAATTCCTTCCATACGAGATAAAAACAAAACTTACTGAAACGAGAATTCGCGAATGGTACGACAATTGGAATGGACAAGTATATCTAAGCTATTCAGGAGGACTTGACAGTACGGCATTATTGCATATGGTTCGAAAAACTCTCGGAAAAGAAGTGCCAGCGGTGTTCTCAAATACTGGTTTAGAATTTCCTGAAATTGTTAGATTCGCCAGGAAAGCTAGCGGGGAATTTCTTGAAATTTATCCACAAAAGAGAGACGGAAGCAGAGCCACGTTCAAATGGATTGTTGAAACCTATGGATTCCCTATTACATCAAAGGAGAATGCCGCAAAGATTAGAAAACTCAGACACGGAAATCTTAGTGACAAGTATAGGAACTATCTTTTGAATGGCGATGAACGTGGAAAATTCGGAGTACTTGCGAAGAAATGGCATTATCTCCTCGACACCCAGTTTGACACTAGTGAGAAGTGCTGTGACATTATGAAGAAGAATCCATTCGCGAAATACAACAAAGAAACAGGACGTGTTCCATACGTAGGAACAACACAAGACGAAGGCTTTATGAGAGCGCGATTATATGCCCATACTGGTTGCAATGTATATGACGGAAAAACAATTAAAAGTCAACCGCTTGGACCGTGGAACAGGCAAGACGTTCTTAGATACATTGTTGAAAACGATGTGGAAATATGTGGTATTTACGGAGACATACGGCAATCACCAAGTGGATTATATTACACTGCTGGAGAGCAAAGAACGGGTTGTATGTTCTGTGCATTCGGAGCACATATGGAAGAATGTCCGAACAGATTCCAGAGGATGGCAAAAACACATCCGAAGCATTGGAAGATTTGTATGAATCTCAAAAACAATGGAGTTAGATATCAAGATGCGTTGCTAGAATGCGGAATTGAAACAGAAACATGGGAACAAATAGGCCAAATGAGTATAGAAGACTACCTAAAAGCACAATAAGGAGAAGAAGATGGACAGATTAACAGCGAGAGGAAAAGAAGGCATAGCATATTTTCCAGAGTGTTTCAAAGAGCCGTGTTTGGGATGCGGATGTACAAAGGAAAACTGCGAATTTATGACAGAGGTATGTGAAAAACTCACGAAGTATGAGGAAGCAGAAAACAAGGAATGGATTCCAGTTGCAGAAAAAATGCCAAAAGAACACGATTCCATTTTTGCAAAATTCAAAGGAACAAATAATTGGTCTAAATCAATGTTTGAGAGAACATCGTACAAAGTCATAGTTACAGTGAAATATGCAGATGGAACTATTTTGACGGAAACAGCACACACGACAGACGGGAAATGGAAATTAACACATCCAACTCTTAACGGCACCGTTATCGCATGGAAGCCATTTCCGGATCCATATAAGGAGAAACAAAATGCAGAAAAAGGAAATGAATGATCTTGACAACACCATAAAATGGTTTAAAGCCATAAAAAGAAATAATGATATGGCTTGCATTCTTCCGAATCTCCCGATGATGAAAAACATCATTAAATGGCTTGAAAAATTAAAAGAGCGCGAAGGTCGACGGGGAGACGAATGGATCTCTGCCAGTGAGAGATTGCCTGAAAGTACGTTACCTGTACTTTGCCGGGTCAAAAGCACAACTATATCCTGCACGGAAACTTATATCATTGGCTCATACCGCAAAGGATGCTGGTTCTTCCAAAATGATACGGTCGGGACACATAGTTTTCCACTGAGCGAATATAAAGTTTTGACATGGATGCACTTACCAGAACCATACGAGGAGGACTGAGCATGGAAATGTCAGTTTTTGAAAAGGACGGCAAAACTTACACCAGATTCAAGATTACACTAAAAGAGTTTAAATTTTGGCAGGTTTTGCTTGAGATAAAGTATTGTATTGATACTTCTGAGCCAATTAAGAAAAACAGCAGATACATTTATTTTGAGAAAGAAGGAGACTGGATTAATGGGAAGATGTAAAACAGAATGCCCGGACGGTGGAACAGAGTGCTGCATCTATTGCGAGAAACGGAAGAATTTCTGTCCAGACAAATGCAACGTTATGGACGGTTACGAATATGCAGAGGAATGTGAGAATTATGAGACTGATTGATGCAGACAAGCTGACATTACATTTAAACGATTATGCCTTGCAAGAATCCCCAAGCAATGTAGAATCTGCTGAAGACAGAAAAGTTTCAAGGGCAGTATATAAAGCAATAACGGATTGTATTAGAGCGGTGGAAGCACAACCAGTAGCCTATGATGTGGACGAGATTATGGAGCGGATTGAATCCATCAAAGGAAAGGAACAGGGAGCCTGTACCGATGAGCAATGCGGACTTTGCGATTATTTTAATGATTGTTGTGACGGCGATATGAGTGACAAGCTGGCACTGGATAAAGCAGTTGAAATCGTGAAAGGCGGTGGAGTTGAATGAGAGAAATTCTTTTCAAAGCGAAGCATATTGAAAATGGAAAATGGATTGAGGGATATTATCAGAAAAGATATGACATTTTAGGCAATGAAGAACATTTAATTTTCCATGCTGATAGTTATACGGTATGGGAATATGCAGAAATTGATCCAGAAACCCTCTGCCAGTTCACAGGACTGACTGACAAGAATGGAAAGAGAATCTGGGAAAATGACATTCTGATGTGCCATGGAAATCCAGATGATCTTGTAAAAGCAGTGTTCGGAGAATTTGGTGTAAGAAATATTGAAACCGGATCCATAGTAGATAAAACTATCGGATGGCATTACGAAGTTATTCAGATAGATGCAATCAGCAGATGTGAACCATTCTGCTGGTCAATGCCGCTGACTAAAGATTATATCGAAAGATGCGAAATGGAAGTAGTCGAGAATCCAGAATTATTACAGGAGAAACGCAAATAAGTAAAGGCAAAGACATTTCTACTATGTTCACAAAGGAAGAAAATAGAAAGAACGGAAGACTTGGATATTGTCAGGCTACAAGAGAAAAAGATACCATCATTAGTCCTTCTCGATATGGTGCATTCTTACAGAAAAGAGGTAAGAAGAAATGAACAAATCAGTGTTGGTAATGAATACGCCAGAAAATTGTTATGATTGTCCATTTGGAACTGGATACTGTGGCAATCTTGAATATAAGGGTTTGTGTGAATTAGCTGACTGCTTAGATTACGATGTAATCCTGATGACAGAAGAAGATTATGATTGCGAAAGTAAATCAAGACCTGACTGGTGTCCATTGAAGCCTTTGCCGGAGAAAATGAAAGTAACAGGAATTTACAATTATGCGTATTTAGAAGCAGGTGGAAAACCACCAAGCTACAAAATCGGTTGGAATGATTGCATTGATACAATCACCAGAGAGAAGAATGAGTGACTAAAATGGCATACAACATTGATGAAAGTATTATCTCGAAAAGCATCGAGCATTACGGAGAAGAAATCCAGAGCACAGTTTGTATGGAGGAGTGTGCTGAACTTATTCAGGCAATAAGTAAGATGAAACGCAATGAGGATAATAAAGGAAATCTTACTGAGGAAATAGCAGATGTGTTGGTCTGCATCGAAACACTTAAACATCTGTATTCGCTGGAAAATTCTGATATTAATAACTGGATCAGACAGAAGCAACAGAGACAACTTAGGAGAATGAAATTGCCGGAGAAAGATACGGGAGATTACCCTGCAAACACATTTGATGCAGGACATGCGGAAGGCTGGAACACTTGTATTGACGAGATTACAGGAGATAGCAAATGGGAAAATCATGGCCTGTAAAAGCGTGGTGTGAATGTGGGAAACCGCTTAACCGACTGGATTATACATTTTGTCCGTATTGTGGAAGACTGATCGTGAGGGAAAAGGAGAATGCAGGAGAATGAAACAATTAACCTTAGAAGAATTAAAAGAGATGTCTGGGCAGCCAGTATGGTGTAAGGATTTAGAAGTGTATGGAATCATCAAATGTGAATCTAAAGGTAGATGGAGTGGTAAGCCATATCTTGTAGGGGTGTGGTATGATTCAGAGTATGGTACAGCGATTAATTTTGAATACGACATCCAGAAAAGAGGACTGACCTGCTGTAGCGTGGTTGGTGAAAGAGATATTCCGAAGAAACCGATAACATATGACAAAACCAATAGAGCAGATTGTCCAGTGTGCAAAGCAACTGTCAGAGGAATAACTACTCCTTTCGGAGATTACTGCGCTAATTGCGGACAACGACTTGACTGGGAAGATAAAGGAAATTGCGTCCAACTTGGACACGGAGGTAAAGTATGAATAAATCAAAGAACATAGTTTTAGAAAGAGGAATCAACAGAAAACAGCATGAGCTGGTGAAGAAGATGGATCGGCAGCAGTTCAATATATTTTGCGAAGATCTGTATAATCAGGGAAAGAAAGCGGTAAAAAGAGAAAGCTTGACCTCAGAAGAAATCAGATCAGTTCTCTTGACCGTGAAAGGAATTGGAGAGAAACGAGCTGATGAGATTGTTAAGAAACTTGAAGAGAAAGTAAAGGAGAAAGAATGCCGGGAATGATGTTTCCGAAACCGGAAAAGAAAAAACATCTATCAGGAAGCATTATACCAGGCAATCAAAAAGATATCTGCTACATATGCGGTAAATACTGCCGGACAGAAAACCATCATATTTTCTTCGGAAAAGGCAACAGAGATCTGTCCGATCAGTATGGACTTACAGTATTCCTGTGTATCTATTGTCACAAGGAATCAAAGGAAGCGGTACACAGGAACAAAGATACAAGACGAATGTTAGAAAGACTGGGACAGAAAGAATTTGAACGACAGATAGGAACACGCGAAGAATTCATACAGATATTTGGGAGTAATTATCTATGAGAAAAAAGAAATAAAAAGGACATCAAAGACAGATCCAGAGACACCATGGAGAGAAATGGACGAGTATGACATATATAGATTGAAGATGGAACAGTGTCAGTATTGCATTTATTTTACAAATCCGACATCAAAAGCAACCGGACTGGGGACTTGCGATTACATTGGGAAAGTCGGACATATGAGAGGATGCACGCCTTTACAGTGCAAGGAAAGGGGAATCTTCTCAAAGAGAAAGAAGGGTAAATAAAATGGAGAGAGTAAAGAAGAATGCATGGAAGATTAAATTCCTGGAGAGATACAGATCTTGCAAAACAAAAGTAGAGGAAGCCAGAATCAAGGAAAAGGAACTGCAAGAAATGAGATGCGCCGCAATTGAAAAGCAGTACCAGGCAGCAGTCGAGGACAGAAAGAAGAGAGAGTCAGAACTGTCACAGGTATACAGCGAAACTGAAAGAGTGATTGCTACACTGGACAACCAGCAGGAAAGAAGAGTTCTTACATGCATTTACATTGGCGGAAAAGGATGGAAAGAAATAGCCAGAGATATGTCTTATTCAGAACGTCAGGTGATGAGAATACATGGAAATGCGGTTGATAAAATAAAGATGTCATGAAATGTCATGGAATGTCATGGAATGTCATGAAATGTCAGTGTTTCGATAAGCCAAAGATTCTGATATAATTCATATGTGGAGCATCTTACTTCACTGATATAGACTTCAGCTAACGGCCTGGGAAACCAGACCGAAACAGGACATATATGGAAGATACAATGAGATACGGCGATTCTCATTGTATCCAGGATCATTGCCTGGTGTCCTGATCGGTTACTGATAGTAACCAATTGTATTTCCTTTTCCTTAAAGTGTAATAGTTACAGGTGGGGAAGCGTCGATTGCTCCGGCGTTTCCCTGCGGAGAAAAGTATGGCAAGAGAATTTGCAAAAGCATTCTACAACAGCAAGCAATGGAAACAATGCAGGCTTGCTTACATAAAACATCGCCAGTCTATAGACGGCGGTATGTGCGAGACATGCCATCAGAAGCCGGGGTACATCGTACACCATAAGACAGAGCTGTCGCCGGACAACATCAATGACCCGGATATAACTCTGTCTTTCTCTAACCTCAAGTACGATTGCCACATATGCCACAACAAAGAGAACTTAAAAGAAGAGGGTTCAACAGGGAACAGATATATATTTACGGAGGATGGGGACGTGATCCCGATACTCCCCCCATAAAAT
>ERZ1035037.43-NODE-43-length-51172-cov-8.982041_pt1 | contig 51172 bp, 75 predicted proteins | sample MGYA00520618_ERZ1035037 | MGnify/ENA primary metagenome ERZ1035037 (study PRJEB33766, sample SAMN09781741) | gut metagenome | biome: gut microbiome | host: Homo sapiens | place: Madagascar | study: EMG produced TPA metagenomics assembly of the PRJNA485056 data set...
AACAGATTATATAGAGGTCTTCGACCTCTTCAATGACACTTGCGTGTCATTCCCGCGTGTAACCGCCTTCTCGGATAAGAGAAAGCAAGCTATACACGCAAGGGCTATGATGTATTCCCTTGAGGACTTCAAGAGACTGTTTGAAAAAGCAGAAGCAAGCGATTTCCTGAAAGGGAAAAACAAAAGGAACTGGCGTGCGGATTTTGATTGGCTTATGTGCGATTCAAATTTCGCCAAAGTTCTTGATGGCAGATACGATAACCGGGGAACAAGTACCGAGGAAGGAGATACGGGCAACGTCTTTTTGAAGATGTTGCAGGACGAGTATGGATAAGAAAGATATACTTGAGTGCCTGTCATTGCTGAAGGTTGCGTATCCGTACATATACCGCGATATAAGCGACGGTGACGCAAAAGCGCTCGTAAACCTATGGAGCTTCAGCTTTGCCGACAGCGATCCGCAGACCGTGAAGTTTGCCGTGTCCGAGCTGATAAAGAGATCAAGCTACGCGCCGTCTATCGCAGATATAAGGGATTACATATCAAGCATGGAGGATATCGCTTCCGGCACACCCTCCGACAGTCAGATGTGGTCAATCCTTCTCCGTGCCGTGCGAAACGGGTACTACAACTTCCGCGAGGAGTTCGAAAAACTCCCGGACGAGCTTAAGGCTTATGTCGGACAGCCGGAGCAGCTCCGGGCATGGGCGCAGATAGACGAATCGATCTTCAACTCGGTTCATCAAAGCAACTTCACGAAAAACTTCAAGGCATCTCGGCAGCGCGTGAAGGACAGCAAGCTCCTCTCGCCCGAAGTGAAACAGCTTCTGCTTGCGCAGAAGGAACGAATGAGTATGCCGGGAGACAGACTGCTCCCGGACGAAAACGAGCGCAGGAACGCGGTTCTGGAAGCTCTGGAGGCGGGAAAATGACCCACACCAAAGGCGAACTTCAGCAAATGCAGTCCCTCCCGCTCGACCTTAAGATAGCAATGACCGAGCGCAGAATTCGTGAGTTTTACGACTACTACGACGGCATGGTGTCGGTCAGTTTCAGCGGCGGCAAGGACAGCACGGTGCTGCTTGATATCACAAGGCGCTTATATCCCGAAGTTCCGGCGGTTTTCGTCAACACCGGCTTAGAGTACCCCGAAGTACAAATCTTCGCCAAATCGCATGAAAACGTCACCGTGCTTCGCCCGGCGATGCGCTTCGATGAGGTGATACGCAGGTACGGATATCCTATGATAAGCAAGGATACAGCCCACCTCCTGTACTATGCCCGACGCGGGTCGGAGTCAGCAAAGCTCAGACTTCATGGGAAAAATCGCGACGGCTCCCCATCGTGGTACAGAGGGCGGTTTGTAAAGTACAGTGCGCTTTTGTCTGCCGACTTTTGCATATCCGATGTCTGCTGCGACCGGATGAAAGAAAGTCCGGCGAAGCTATATCAGCGCAGCTCCCGCAGATATCCCATCTTGGCTACTATGGCATCTGAAAGCGGGAGACGCGAAAACGCATGGATGAAGACCGGATGCAATATCGTCGGCACGAAAACCGCCGTATCAAAGCCCATGAGCTTCTGGACGGAGCAGGACGTCCTGCGCTACATAAAGGAGCGGGATCTCCCTATCGCATCTGTCTACGGCGGGATCGTCCCCGAAAGCGACCCCGGACAGGTGACCATCGATGACTTCGGATGCGACAGCGGATGCAAGCTCTGCACCACCGGAGCAAAGAGAACCGGATGTATCTTCTGCGGCTTCGGTGCGCACCTTGAAAAAGGCGAGACCCGCTTTCAGAGACTTAAGCGCACGCATCCAAAGCAGTACGCCTACTGTTTCGGAGGAGGGGCATATGACGAGGACGGTCTGTGGAAGCCGGACAAAAACGGTCTCGGCATGAAACACGTCTTCGATGCGCTCAACGAAATCTACGGAAAGGACTTTATCAGATATGAGTAAATACAGCATCATCTACGCTGACCCGCCGTGGAGCTACAATCAGCACACCGCGAGAGGTTCGGCAGAACACCATTACCCCACAATGTCTCAGGAGGATCTGAAAAATCTCCCGATATCCGAAATCGCAGAAAAAGACTGCACGCTGTTCATGTGGGCGACCTTCCCCATGATAAAAGAGGCTCTGGAGCTGATAGAAGCATGGGGCTTCCGGTATAAAACAACCGCCTTCGTGTGGGCAAAGAAAAACCGGAAAACCGATTCATGGTTCACCGGTCTCGGCTTCTGGACGAGGAGCAATGCCGAGATATGCCTGCTTGCCGTCAAGGGGAATCCGAAAAGGCAGTCAACGTGCGTCAGTCAGCTTATCGTTTCCCCGCGCGAGGAGCATTCCAAGAAGCCCGACGAAACCCGCGACCGCATAGTAAAGCTGATGGGCGACCTCCCCCGCGTCGAGCTGTTCGCAAGACAGAAAACCGAAGGCTGGGACGTGTGGGGCAACGAGGTCGAAAGCGATATATCCCTCAAGGAGGCACACCGTGAGTAAATACCACAACCGCAAAACCACCCTCCCCACCGGCGAGACCTTCGACAGCCAACGCGAAGCCCTCCGGTACATAGACCTTGCAATCCTCGTAAAATCCGGATACATAACCGACCTGAAGCGTCAGGTAAAATTCACCCTGATCCCGAAGCAGCGCCTGAAATCCGGCAAAGCCCTCCGCGAATGCGCATATGTCGCAGACTTCACCTACACCGACACCCGCACCGGAGAGCATATCGTCGAGGACGTAAAGGGACACCGCACACCGGAGTATATCATCAAGAAAAAGCTCATGCTCCACCTCTACGGAATCGAGGTGACCGAGACATGAGAAATTACGGAGACATCACAAAGATAAGCGGATATGAAGTCCCGCCTGTCGATGTGGTCATAGGAGGAAGCCCGTGTCAGGATCTGAGCGTTGCCGGACTGAGAAAAGGACTTGCCGGGCAACGGTCGGGGCTTTTCATGGATCAGATAAGAATCGTAAAGGAGATGAGAGAAAATGACAGGATGCACGGCAGAACAGGTGACGATGTTCGACCAAGATTCATGGTGTGGGAAAACGTGTGCGGTGCTTTCTCCTCAAACGGAGGCAAAGACTTCCTCGCCGTCCTTGAGGAGACCGCGCACATCGCGGACGAAAATGCCGTTATACCTGAACCTCCGCAGGGAAAATGGAGAAACGCAGGAGTTATCATGGGAGACGGATGGAGCATCGCTTGGAGAGTACACAACGCACAGTTTTGGGGAGTCCCCCAGCGCCGCCGTCGAATCTCGCTTGTCGCAGATTTTGCAGGAGGACGTGCCCCGGAAGTATGTTTTGTCCGCAAAAGCCTGTCAGGGCATCCTGAACCGCGCGGAAAGGAGAGGAAAGAAGCTCCAGGACAGACTGTACCGTGCGCTGATAAAACAGGCAGGACAGTCTACGGAATCTCCTCCTACGAATCAAACCATCAGAACCGCGTCACCGATTACACCGCAATAGTCCTTCACGAATCCGCCGGGGAGTATGTCGAGAACGCGTCGATCGCACTCAGAAATTCCGATTACAAGCACCCTCCCGTCACATGGTGGGACGGAAAGGATACCGTTCAGACCATTACCGCCAACCTCGCGAATCAGCGGATGCCGGACAAAGGAAGCCTCAACGCCTTCGTTGATTTCAGAAACGGAAAAGAAAGCGAAATAAACGGCACGCTTCAGGCAAAGGAAAGCGGCGGCTCGTCGGTGAATTACAACAACACCGTAAGAGAAAACGAATGCGTCCGCAATCTGACCCCGCTTGAGTGCGAACGCCTTCAGGGATTTCCCGACGGATGGACTGACATCGGCGACTGGACGGACGATAAAGGCAAAAAGCATAAGACCACCGACAGCAACCGCTACAAAGCCCTCGGAAACAGTATCGCCCTCCCCTTCTGGAAATACCTTCTTAAGCGTATTTCCGCAGAGTATGAGCGCGATGCAGCAATGGCAAGCCTGTTCGACGGTATAGGCGGTTTTCCATATCTGTGGGAGCAGATAAACGGCAAAGGTTCGTGTAAATGGATATCCGAGATCGAGCCGTTCTGCTGCGCCCTGACCGAAAAGAGGTTCATATGACCTTCACCAAAACCCTCCACCAGCAGGGCAAGCTCACCCGCATACACCCGGAGCGGAAAATAAAGCACAACCCCGACCCTCTCCACCCGGACGAGATCGAGATGTGCCTGACCTGTGAAAAGAAAACCTGTCGCGGATGCGAAAATAAATTCAGAGAAATGAGGAAAACAACATGAAATGGAACGTAAGCGTCGGCGTGATGCTGTCGATTGAGTATGACGACATCGAAGCTGAAACAGAAGAAGAAGCAATGAAAATCGCAAAAAAGCGTGCCTCTGAGGATGATTATGATTCTCTCAGCACAAATTATGATAAGTCATCGGTTTATTGTACCCGTGCAGATGAGGAGGAATAAAACATGATCAAAACTTACATCAAAAAGCCGCTTGCCGTTCAGGCAGTGCAATGGACGGGAGACAACACCGATGAAGTCGTCGATTTCGGAGGCACTGTTGACGGGTGCAACACAATATCGGATATCGGTAAAAGCTACTTGGTAGTCCGTACTCTTGAAGGAAATATGGCAATATCCATCGGAGATTATGTCATCCGGGGAACGTCCGGCGAGTATTACCCCTGCAAACCGGATATTTTCAAGAGAATTTACGAAGAGCAGGACGACATGACCTACAAAGGAACCATCACATGGCACAAAATCAAAACAAGACCAACGACAGAAGAGGAAAAAGACGAGCATCCCACATGGGGCATGATAGTCGAAGGCGCGATACCGGATGAAGACAAAGAAATTCTTGTTGCCACAAAAAGCGGAGTGTTTACAGACACCTGCCTGTATGACTATGACGAGGGATTTTACCTCGACAGCGGCAAAGACTGGGATGAAATTCTCGCATGGGCATCAATACCAAGGTACAAGAAAAATGTTTGATTTCATTGAGGAATACAAAGCATTAACAAAAGATTTTTGTCCCGCGCCGAACGCAAAATATCAGCCGAAACGGTCAATGGTACTGAAAAGAAAGAAAAGAATCAAAAGAAAAGGACGAAAGAAAAAATGAATACTTCAAAAATTGAAAAAGCAATTCTCGCGGCAATGCAGAAAGACGTGACCGCAGTAAAAAGAGAAGCCCTCGCAGACGGCGACGCCTTCATCACGGCAGATGGCGTGACGGGGTTCGTCCTGAACGAAGCGGAGACGAACCTCAACCTCAAAAAAATCCCGAGCGCAGAAATGAAAAGCCTCATTGAAGCGTGGGAAAGCCAGATGTGTGAGGGAAACCTCCTCAAGAAAACCGAAAACCTCATAGAGGCAGACAACAATCTCGGCATATACCGAGAGCTCGCCAACGACAGAGGGGTTTTCTATGTAAAAGAGAAAGCGATCGAGCTTTTCGACGGAGAATTTACAAGCTATTACGCCTCGGATGTAAGCAACATCGTCACCGTGGCACAGATAACGCCGCGAGGAGAAAAGATGGTCGGAGTTATAGCCAAGCTCCGCACGGATAATGAGATATGACGCTTTCACGCAACGCTGCAAAAGCCCGTGAAGAATGCGAAGCGTTTGAACGGTTGAAGGCACTTGAAGAAAAAACGAAAGAGAGGGAACACAAATGATAATTCACTATAACGCAATGGAGGACATCGATGTGAACAACAGCTTCGTCGATCGGCAGCCAATCGTGTACTGTTCAAGAAACGCGGAGGAAGAATCGTGATAACCGATAAGAAAGCCCTTGAGGCTTGTAAAACAATCGCTGAATACTGCGCCCAAAGAAGCTGCTGCCAGAGGTGCATATTCCGCAAGCACAAACCCGACAGGTGGGAGTGCCATGTCTACGCAATGAATATGGCAGAAATTCTGTCAAACATCGAGGCAAAGAAAAGAGGCAGACTATGACCCTCTCCCGCAAAACCCGACAGGAAATGCACGACAACGCGCTTGTTGATACGGCAGTCTCGATGTGCTTCCTCGCCGCCGGACTTGTCTTAAACGGCGAGTTCGGCTTCGGCGAGAAGCGCATGGAAAGGTTCTCAAAGGAGTTTACACAGACGATAATCGACTACCGCAACCGCTACGGCGAGGTCGCGCTCGAAGCTCTCGAAAAACACGCAAAAAATAAAGGAATCGAGGTAAACTGGAAATGAAAGCAGAAAAAGAAGTAATTGGGCTGGTTGAAGAATTGAAAAAGCACAATTTAGAATCAGCGAAAGCAGAGAGACTAAAGGAAATGATTTGTAGCAAAATTCCGGACGATTTTTTCGGCGGCAATATCGGCGATATTTCTATCGTAGACGAACCGAAAGGCAAACAAGTGGAGAATGGCGTGTGGGGAACACTCAGTCTTAACTTTAGCCGTAACCTCTATATTGGTGTTTATTACTATCCAATTGAGGATTCTGAGAAATATATAGCTGTTACATACAGCTATCAATGTCAAGGAGGAACAAAATGAGAAGAACAACAGAAATCCTCACCTGCGACATCTGCGGCGCAGAAACAGAAAAATCAGAGGAACAGGAAGTTTTGCTGTATAGTGTCAGGTGTCCCACAAGGCAATATCGCAACGACGGAGGCTATGAGAAAGCAGAATCGTTGGTAGATATGTGTCCCGACTGCTACAATGTCTATTTTGCACTGTTCGATCAGCATTTCGCCACAATCAAAAAAACTCCATACGGTAATATCGTTGTCACCAAAAAATTTAAAACCGAAGACCCATTCACAACAGAAGAACCGGAGGAATTCAAAAATGCACCCGACACTTAAAACCGCCCTCGATACCTTCGGGGCATACGCTCAGACCGTCGTCGCTATAGAGGAGCTGTCCGAGCTTCAGAAGGAGCTTTGCAAAGCCATCCGCACCGGCATAGGCGATCCGGAAAACCGCGACCACATAGCAGAGGAGATCGCCGACGTGTACATCATGCTTGAGCAGATGGAAGCCCTCTTCGACGTGTCCGAGGACGTCCCGCTTTACAGGATAGCAAAAATCGACCGCCTCGAAAAAAGGCTGAAGGAGAAGACAAAATGAAAGCAAGAAAATGTGATCGATGCGGCAAACTTTATGAGTACTATGAAACAACCGGGCAGTCGTTAGGAAACGCTCTTAATGTTCTTCGGCTGAGATATCCGGAACCGAGGTATGACAGCGGCGATTGTGCAGAATTTGTTTTCAACGCAAAAGACCTTTGCCGGGAGTGCATGGAGTCGTTCTGTGAATGGTTCGGGGAGGGGTTGTACAAATGACAATAAATCTCCCCGTCAGCATCGGCGATCACGTCTACTTCATCCGCGATCACGAAAATCAGAAACGCATAGCCTTCGGCACGATAAAGGAAATATTCTTCTCTCAGGATATGCGCCTCATGATCCGCGTAAAAGGATACCGAGCCGCCGAATGGGGCGCGAAAGCCTTCAGAACGCGCAAGGAAGCCGAGACCGCCATCGGAAATACCGTGTGGGAAAGCGCAAGCGACGCGCAGAAAAACGCGACAGCGGTGTATAATGCCATGGTCGAGTACGTCAGAAACGCGCTCACCGAATCAAGGGAATCGCAAAAGAAGCTCGCCGACCGGGCAGGAGTTTCACAGGGAACCGTCACGAGCTTCCTCTCCGGAGGACGCTCCGTCGGCACGAACCTGACGCTTGCGCTCCTTGAAGCCTCCGGAATCGACACTACTGCAACAGCAAATTCACAGTCTGCCACGAAACGCGGAGCAACAACGACGACAACGAAAACTATAGAAAGCGCAAATGCCATGACTGCGGACAAGACTTCTACACCGTCGAGTTCGTCGCCGAGGAAAACGAATCTTTCGTCAAGGCATGGCGCAAAGCCGGGAGGAGAAGCAAATGACCGACTACAGCGAAGAATTCGACCGTCTCCGCAGAAACCGCGTTGAGCTGTCGCATATAAAGTACGGCTCCGCAAGGATAAATTTCGGCGGCGGCAGAGTAGACGCTCTCAAAACCGCCGAGGATTGCCTTGAAGCCTTCAAGCGGGACAAAAATACCGAACACCTCGTCGATGCCGCGAACTATCTGATGTTCCGGTTTATGTACCCCTACCCCGGAGAACACTTCCGCGCCACCGACAGCAGCGAAAGCGTAAAACCCGTCGGAATACCGATAAATATGGAGGAATCAATATGACCATCGTACTCTTTGCCATAATAGGCGCAGCCATAAAAGCCGGAACAGCATACTGGATATGCTTCGGAATCCTCTGCCTGTGGAAACTGGCGGAGTGTTTATACAACATCCTCAGCGACTGAAAGGAGAAGAACCATGACCCTTAAAAACAAAATCCTGAAAGCCCTCGGCAGAGAAGAGGTGCAATGGTACAGAGAATACGGTGTCCTCGCTCCCTTCTGCCCGTATTGCGGAGAACCCGCCTACGACACGCACAGATGCGCTTTCTGCGGAAGAAAATATATCTGGAGGGATTCGCCCCGCCCGCCGACAATCGCTGAATACGGCGATTATACAGCGGCTCAGACCGGCGGCTCCATCCTCATCTTCAAGGGAGACCGACTGGTATATCACGCATCGTATACCGGAGACCCCATGACGGAGGACGAGCTGAAAGACCATATAGCCTTTGTCTTCGGGCTGGGTATGACAGATGACTGAGGAGCAAAAGAAGCTCATGGCGGATAACTATCCGCTCGTGTATGCCTTTGCAAACAGGTTTGCCTTCAACAGCAGCGAAACCGACGACTACATAAATGCCGGGTATGAAGCCCTGTACTCCGCCGCCGTTACCTATGACCCGGATAACCGCAATGGCAGCAGCTTCTCAACCTACGCCTCTGCCTGTATCATGAACGGTATGCGCGTCATGTACAAGCACATCATGCGCAGCCGCGTAAAGGCAGGACAGATGAAGGAGAACTACCGGTTCGGGGACAATCCGGAGGAGGAAGAACTGCCGTATGAAGAACCCGGCTTCGTCCGCGCCGAAAACGAGGACGTGTGCAGTCAGGCTCTGAAAAATCTCACGGAAGAACAGAGAAATTACATCGTAAGACGCTATTTTTGCAAAGAAACCGCAAGAAGCATAGCTAAGGAGCGCGGAGTCTCCCCTCAGCGGATGTGCCAAAAGGAAAAGAAGATTCTTGAGAAAATGCGCAAAAACGTCACCGGAAGGAGATCCCGCTCATGAAATGGCTGAAATATACCTACAGGGGAGAAACACAATATCGGTGCGAAAAGTGCGGCAGGGAGTACCGTTTTCCCTGTAATAACTGCCCGTCGTGCGGAGCAAAAGCCGACGGAATAACCGAAAGGAAGGTGATCTGTTACGGAATCAAAAGAACTCAGCCGGTATCATTGGCTGAAAAAAGAGATAGAGGATATCGAGAACCGCATTCTCCGCCTCACCGGGAGAGCGACGCAGACGACCCAGACCATGACCGGGATGCCCTTCGGCGGCGGAACGACCGATAAAACCGCAATCGCCGCCGAGATCGCAGACGCAAAGGCAGAGCTTGACGACAGACGGTATAAGGTCGAGCAGGAGTACGTCCGGCTTCAGAAGTTCATAAGCTCGGTTGACGACCCGCGTATGCGCCTTATAATCCAATACCGATGTATCGACGGCAGAAGCTGGCAGAACATAGCCATGAAGCTCGGAGCCTACAATTCCGCAGGAAGCGTAAAGAAAGCATATTACAGATTCATAAAAACGGTATAAGAAAAGACCGGCACACCAAAAACGATGTGCCGGTTTTCTTTTTACGCCGTAACGAAGGCGAATATCTTATCGGTTATGCTGCTCTTCAGCCGGTTGTAGGTCGACAGACTGATGTTCAGCGCAAGCGTAGTCTCAATCCCGCTCTTCCCGCGCCGCAGATACGGTATCAACTCAAGCTCACGGTCGGTAAAACCGCATTCCGGAATAAGCCGCTCCCACAGCGCGGACGGATAATCGTACCTCACCATCACGCTTTACCCGCTTTGCGGAGGACTTTGAGTATGTCCGCCTCGGTGATGCCGTATTCTCCGTATGTCTTCAGCATCCTTTTGATGTATGCCGCTCTCTTCGATACGTCAATGTAGATAAGCTGCTCCTTCACTTCCTTCTCCATCTTCCTGTGCATATCGTCGTAAACCTCGTCGTCGGTCTTGGAGCCTCCGTCCTCCCTCTCCCGCCGCTTCATTGCGGATTCGATAAAGTCTTCAAACTCCTTGCCCTCAAGACTGCTCACGGCGGATACAGAGCTTACAATGCTGTTCACCTTAGCCTTGTACGAACCGGGATTGACCTTCTTCAGCTCATACAGATCGTCCATCAGAGAGGATTTCATGACGGCATTTTTTATCTTGGTCTCGGTGTACCCGTGATAAATCATGTCCCGCTTGATCTTCACATAGTCGGAATACCTGCCCCGGTCAACAGCGTCGCGGAGGACATCGTAATAAGCCTCCGTCACCGCCGCCTTGTTCGTAAGCTCAACGTCCTTCCATGCCTTCAGATAGTTGTATTTCGCCGCAGACGGCACCGGAAGTTCAAGGATTATCCTGTCAATAACCGATTTTACGTCCCTGAAAATATTCTTCGCCGGAAGACCGAACAGGTTTGATGCCACGTTCACAATGTCCTGCACTGTTCCGAGATTCGGACGACCGCCGTTCTGGGATATGAAATACTTGTTGATAAGCCCTCCGAGGTCGGTGAGCGCCGCCATGTCAAGCCGTTCAACGGTATTTCCGTATACTCCGGCTCTTATCGCCCCCATTATCGTGTCAATGTACTGCCAGACCGGGGCAAACGCTCCGGACAGAATGTCGTCTTTCGCGTTACCGGCAAACTCATTCATAAGGTCGTCAATCAGCTCGTCGTCGTCGTCTCTGTCAAGCGTCCCCCTCAGCCATGCCATGAAGGTGGATATCGCCGATACCGCAGCCGTGTTCGCAAGGGAGGAAGCAATGACCTTGGCGAGTTTCTTTTTCGCTCCCGGCTTCCCGCGCCTTGCGTCATTCAGCGTCGATATGAGGTAGGAGTATTGCTTCAGCGGCTCGTTCTGGAAGGCGAACAGGAACTTGCCGAACCCCTTCGCATTCTGAACCGCCATTGACGAGTCAAGCGCCGACTGAACGACCTGCGTCTTTCCTATAACGTCAGAGAACTTCCTGTCAACCGCCTCAAAGTATTCTTTGCTTCCGGCAGTATATTTTCCCTGCGCGTCGATTTCGGCTTTGCTCATTCTCCACAGCTTTGCCCATGTCCACATATCCGCATTTTCCGCTCCGGATGTCAGGAACTCGTTGATCTTCTGACGTGCCGTGTCCGAGTTGTCGTTGTACAGAGACTCAAAGCTCTTCCTCGTCATGTTCTCGGAAGACCCCCACGCCTTCAGCCTTGCAATGCCGGAATACTTCAGCATCTCGGCGGTGTTTGCCTTAAGCTGCTTCGGACTGAGATTCAGAATGTCCTCAAATGCCATGCTTTTCTTCAGCCCCGCAAGACTGAACTCCGGAAGCGCGCGGAAGATCGACATCGGCTGTTTCAGCACGACCGAAACGTTTCCGGCAACAGCTGCCGCCTTGTAGTTCGAAAGCAGCTTGTCCGAAAGAGCCTCCGCCGAATTGTTGGTATACATCTGCACGCCGCTGAGATTGTTTATCAGCTTGTTGTAGAATGCGTCCGCCTCTCTGCCGTAGGAACGGATTATCCTTTGCTTCAGGCTCGTTCCGTCTCCCAGCCGCAGAGAGTACATCTTCTTCGCGTTGTCAAGCTCCTGCGCAAAGGCGTTGTACTGCGCCATGTTCGTCAAATGCCGTCCGATAACGTCGTAAATGTCCTCGGCAACAAGCGCTTTTCCGGCGCGTCCGGTTCTCTCTTTGGTAAAGCTCAGACCGAGAAGATTCATTTCGTAGTTCGGATTGTCGGCGATCGCGCGGTAATCGTCAGCCGTCCTCATCGGGAAGTAGTTCTCCGTCGTGTACTTTTTGTAACCGTACATCGCCATCGATACCTCGTTTCCGAGCCGCGCCGCTTCGTTGTTCAGAAGCGCCGAGATTTCATCCGCGCGTTTTCTCTGCCCGTCGGTAAGCGCAGCGGTTATCTTTGCCGCATCCGCCTCATTCAGAACAAGTCTTCCGCTCTGCGCAAAGGTTCTCTTTCCCGAAATGTGCGCCTTGCCGTCCTTCGGTTTTTCGGCAGTGAATTTCCCGATGATAACGCCTCCGGCTTCGTTGAACAGACACCTTCTTGAGTCTTCCTGATTCAGCATCAGATGTATCGACATAAGCTGTGCCGGTGTCGCGGTAAGCGTTCCGTGCGACAGCTTCAGGGTTACTTCTTTTGCATTCTTTCCGTGTTCGTCCTTCGGAATCGCACCGTCAACAATCTCTCCGAGCCTGTCGGTGAACATCTGAATGTTCTCCGAGAACCTGTTCTGACACTGCCTGAACCGCTCAAACTGTGCCGTCATGGTGTCCGAACCGAGAGTGTTGTAATACCCTGCCGCATCAAGCGCACCGAAGTGTATCTGTTCATACTTTTCACGCGCTTTTTCCGTTTTCGCTCCGAGAACCTGCTCCCGCTCCTTCGTCTGCGCAAGCCCGATCTCCTTCTGCGCCTGCCAAGACTTCGCCGCAAGCCCTTCTCTCGGGTCGTAAAGCCGCTTGATCTCCGCCGTCAGGTGCTTCAGCTGATTGAATATTCCGTTAAGCTCCTCAAGCTGCGCCGAGGAAAGCTCCGTCAGCTTCTTTCCCTTGTTTGCTTCCACCCACGCCGACATTCTCTCAAGCAAGCCGGAGTCGACGATAAGCTGCTTCTCCTGAACATTCAGGTCGGTCTCGGCAATGTCAAGCCCGTTTTTGCCGTCCTCTGCCGCCATGTTATTCGCCGCTTCGATGACCCTCAGTATCCTGTCGTATACCCCCTGCTTCGCCACGCTCTTTCCTGTCGTGATGTCAACAGCCGCAAGAAACTCCATAAGCGGCTTCCTCATCGCCTCAGTGAAGTGGTTCTCCGTCGTCGGACGGGAGAGCGTCGACGACGCCTCGGTGTATTTGCGCAAAACCTTGTTCCGGAGAACCGTCTGTTTCTGCTTCTCGGAACGGTTTTTGAACTGCTCCGCGTATTTTTCCTTCAGAGAAGTTATGGCTTTTTCTCTCTGCTCCTTGAGCTGCGCTATCCGCTTACGCATGGCATTTATACTAACCGTATTTTCCCCATTGTAAAGAAGCTCGGATATCGCTCTGCCAATGGATTTCTTGACGAGCTGTTCTTCGTAAGAAAGCACGTTGCTTTCTCCGATGCCGTTGACACGCATATTTCTCGCGAGGTCGGCAATAAGCACAGCCTGTTCCGTACCGTCTGTTATGTTGTCGGGGAAATACTCCGGATAGATTTCCGACAGCTCGGCATATACCTCCGAAAGAGCGCGTCCCTTCTGCTCATTCACAAGCCCGACGATACCGAAAAGCGATTTCCTGAAATCCGACCACGTTTCAAATCCGGCAGCTTCCGCAACAGAAGCACGGATCTCTGTCGGAACGAAGATCTTCTCCGTGCGGAGCTTCTTTTTTGCGTCTCTCGCTTCGTTGTATTCGTCTCTCAGAGGCGACACCCAATCATATATCTCGTTTTCGATGTCTCCGACCATTGCGGCAAAAATGTCCGTGTCGTGCCTGTAGTCCCTTCCGAGAGCTTTGCCGTCGAGACGATTCTCATAAGCATACCGGAAAAGCCTTTTAACCGTGTCCAGAAGCTGTTCTCTCGGAATGCGTTCTCCCGATGTCTCCGAAAGATCTGCGACCCGGTTGAGAAATTCATTGAATTTGTACGGATATCCGCTCTTGTAATATCTCTCTTTCGAGAATTTCTCAAGCACGTTCTTTATGGCTTTGTCTTCTGCTTCTATGGTTTCCGTCTCGCTTTGTGCAGATTTCACAAGAGAATGTCTCTCGCTTGATGAATCTTTTTCGCCCTCGCGCATATACTGACTATTGACATCCGGTGTGTTTTGTGATACACTGTTATCAACAGAGGCAGTTTCCGCCACCTTTGCAAAGCCTGAAAAACGGCTTTGGGCGGGGGCTGCCTTTTTGTTGCTGTCGGTCAGATGGAGTGTGTAAACATACTCTCCGTTTGCTTTTTTCTTTATGTCGGCAGTCAAATCATAAACGCGGTTGTCAATCTGGACAGTTTTGATAAAGTAATCCCAAGCAATAACATCCTTGTGTGCCTTCGTGTTCTTGCCTTGTTCGATCGCCCCTCGATCATATTCCGCGTTTTCAATAAGATCAAAAAAAGATCCGTCAGCAATCGTTCTTACAAGTGCTTTTGCTCCACGTCTTGACGACCTTCTGTCTCCGTATAGAGCCTTTCGCGCGTCATCCGGTGACATTTGAGCATAATAGTAATGCCCGTTTTTATAGAATCGTGCGGTTTTCCCCCTATAATCGTTCTTGAACATATCAAGAGAGAGCCTTTTTCTTTCGTCCTCTGACATATTCATGACCTTCTCGCTTGTCTCATACACCTCAATTCCGTCCTTGTTCGTTCCGGCAAGCGACCACCGGGTATTCCCGTAAGACTTGTCAAGCCGGTACACACCGTAGCCCTGATCGAGATTTTCGTAAACCTCTCCGCTCGTCACCTCTTCTCCGATTCTCTCATAAAGCCTCTTTGCGCTCTCGTTGTCCGGCACAATATACGTCGTGTCAAACTCACCCGCAATGTCTCCGAGAACGGTTGTTCCTATGCCTTTGTTCCGGTATTTTTCGTCAATGTCGATCCTGTCGATTTCGGAATAGTCGTCATAGATTCTGATTGCAACCGTGCCGACGGTCTCTCCGTTGAGCTTTATGTCTCTCCGCTGATATCCGCCTTCGTATTCATCGTAGCTGTCGTCGGTTATTTCGGTTGTGATACCGTTCGCACGGGTAAGAGAAAACCTTTTCCCTCTCTCCTCTCTCCCAAGCGCGCTCCTGATCTCCTCAGCCAGACCGTCGACCTCGCCATTGAGCCTGTTAGCCGTCACCGCATCCTCCTCAAGCCCCTCTTTTATGAGGTCAGCCATAGACCCGAATGCAGAATCAGAGCCGGGGAACGTTGCCGTAACGTCTCCCTGCGGATGGAATTCTCCGTCCACCATCGTCGTAAAGTCTTCAAGCAGCTTGTAATAGTTTTCGTTGAATACACGGCTTCCGTCGCTGTCGGTCATGTAAGCGAACTTCTCAAACTTCGGGATGTATCCGTTATCCTCACACCATTCGACATACCGCCTCGACGCTTCAACGGCATCAAGACCGTCTCTGTGCATAAGCCGGTTTATATCGGGAATGTTCTTAAGCTCGGCTTTCGTGAGCTGTCTTCCGTCTCTGCGCACAGTATTCTGCTGACCGGTGTAATCAGTATACTCTCCGATCTTCAGCTTCACCGCCACAGCCGGGTTGATGCCGCTCTTGTGATACGGTATTACCATGCGGATGTCCGGGTCGGAAAGCATTTTCCATATGTGTTCGTCCGAGATCCCGACCGCAATTGTGCCGACGTTCTTTCCATATTCGGGATCAGCCTGTATACGGAATGCCTCTTCCGCCGGGAACGATTTTCTCGCCCACGCATAAGAGCCGTCCGCATTCAGTCCGGCATATTTCCCGTTTCCTTTCGCCGGCATGAGCGACATATTGATCTTCATTCCGGTAAGACCGAACTGCTTGGCAAACAGCGGTTCCTTGGTATACGCATGAGCCGGAAGCCGCTTCGCCGCAAGATCTCCGATCATCTGAACGTAGTCAAATACAAGCCTCGGCACATAATCCGAGAACGACTGTACCCTGACACCTCCGACATCATATGCCGCACTGCGGTTGAACTTTTTGCTTGACAGAATGTCATTCAGATACTGAACGTCGCTCTGTGCCGCTTTCGGTCCTCCTGCCCCCTTCTTGACATTGTAAATCTTCAGAATGTCCGGCTTGGATGCCTTCACCGCGTCAAATCCCGCCGTTGACATGAAGTCTCCTCTGGAAAGCAGCTTTCTGTCAGCAGGATGCGTTTTAAGATACTGTGCAACCCGATAAGCCATAGTTTTCTTCGCTCCCGGTTTCGTGATCTCATTTATTTCCGAGAAGTCAAGCTCGGCATCCGAAAGCCTGTCTATGCCGCCTTCGGTGTGAGAAAGCGAGGAATCGTTCGCGAAATTGAAGTAATCGATCTCCTGCCCGTCCTTTGCCATGCTCTTCACTATGGAATTGTAAAGGTCAACGAACTGGTCGGCAACTCCCGCTTGTCTGTATCTCTTTGCGTCAACAAAGCACATATCGCAGGCAATCTCAAATCCGTGTTCGCGGATGATCTCGTTCGCCCTGACGATTTCCTCCTGCCCGAATCCGAAATCGTTGATGGCTCCGGTCTCGATAAGCCTGTTCAGAACCGCGTCAAGCGCACGTCTCTTCTTGCAGACAAGCGAGAAGTCAAGGTTCATCGCATACTCTCCGTTGGGCTTGATAACGGAAAATACCGGATTGCCCTTTTCGTCAATAACAACCTCGGCTCTGCTCCATGCACCGAACGGCACATACTCGCCTTCGTATTTCCGGCATATCTCATAGATGTCGTCCATGGAATCAAGCACAGCCTTCGCGTCGGCTTCGGTAAGCCCGGATTCCGATACCTGACCGCCAAGATACTGCCTCAGCGTTTCCCGACCGGACGATTCATACGTCGACAGAGACCACCTTGTGCCTCCGTTCCCGTCGCTCTCAGCAACGAATTCTCCGGAGTCATTCTCGACCGTCCCGCCGTCTTCGATCGTCTTCGCGTCAGAAATTTCAGAAAATTGCCTGTTGACATTTCTGCTGTCCTGTGATATACTGTTGTCAGAAGACGTAACGGCAAGGGGCTTTGACCCCACCACGGCTAATATTTTAGCTGAAGCCGGGACGTCTTTTGTCATTTTACCGACGTTGTAAACGGTTGCAACGGTTCCGTTATTTCCGATAGACAGTCTGACGCGGTAATAGTCTCCGTTGAAATCTTCAAAGTATGCCGTGCGGTATGTAAAACCGTCTTTGGCAAACGCATGAGACTTTGTATCAGCCGACCCGGTGTTTTTACTGCTTCTTGCCGTTTCAGCAATTTCGTCGATGTGCGCTTCAACGTTGAGCTTTACGCGGAACTCGCTGTCACTCATGCGAACAGGTTTCCCGTTCTCCTGTTTGAAGTTATCCCGTGCCTTCCGTGTGGTCTCTTTTTTGGTTATAGTAAGAGTGTCTCCTTCGACGGTTTCGATGTCTATGCTTTTGTTCCCTTCAAGCAAAGCGTTGAAGAAGTTTGTTATCTGTTTTCTCCACTGGTTTACATCGTTCCCGCTGATAACATTTCTGCTTGCAGTAACATACGTTTTTCCGTCGTCGAGATACACAATGCTGTACCTCTTTCCCCCGTCGTTCTCAACCGCAGCTTCGCCCTTGACCTCCGTCCCGTAAGCCCTCTTAAGCTCCCCGGTCAGCATATCTCTCAGCCTCTCCGCCGCCTGCCTCTGCTCGACCGCAAGATAGGCATCCTTGCCCCTGATACGTGCAATAAACCTCTCAAGAGCGTTCAGAATCCGTTTGATGATCCCCGGCTTGTTCCGGTTCATCGCCCAGAAGATGTTCTCCCCGGCTTTGCTTGAATGCCCCATGTCGTCAACCGCCGCGCCGAACATATCCGCCATGATCTCCTCAAATATGTACGCATCGTTGACCACTTTCTCGGCAGAAGCGCGTCTCTGCTCCTCCGTGCCTTTCATCTCAAGCATCGCCTGTTCGGTGTACGCGTCAACGTATCTGCGCCAGTTCTTCTCTTTCTGCGCGTCCTCCGACCTCCACGAACGGTCGTCCGGATGCTCAAGCCGTCCCTTAAGGTCGAATGCGTCATACTGCGTCCCGGCAACAGCCTTTATGAAATCCAAGGTAAGCCCGGAATCCGCGTGCGCTATCTCATGCGCGATCGTCTGCGTCACCGCACGGTCGAACGAAACACTTGCCCTGTCAGTGACAGCAAGCCCTTCTCCCGCCAGCACAAGCTTCACAACGTTGTTGAAGTTGTCCCAGTTGCGGCTGACCTTTATAGTGTTCGTGTTCCTGTCAAAGTACGCGCCCGACGATGACTTACCCGCCGCGTCGATGTTGTCGACAACGTCGATCTTTATCCCGTACTTTTTCAGCTTCGGCTGAAGCTCCTCAACAAGCCTGTCCACGTTTCCCGCATATTTCACACGCATCATCTCACGGACGTTCTCCGTCGATTTTGCAAGCGCGTAGAGCCTGTTTTTCTCCTCGTTCTTCTTCTCGATTGCCTCCGCCTTCTCCTCAGCCGTCATAGCCTCGGATTCCGCGATATTCTTTATATCGCTGTTGAGCTTTTTTTCCTCGTTGCTGAAGTATGTGTACTGCTCCGCAGCAGAACCTTTTACGGCTTTGTTGTATTCCGTTGCAGTTATTTCGTCCTGATACGCGCTGAAATCCGCCCTGACCCGCTTTTTCACCGTTTCCTGCGTTGTTTTCGTCTCGGATGAGTTAGTACCACCCTCGCCGAAAACGTTCGATGCAGGCGATTCCGTGAACCCTGAGAGGTCACCGCCGTTTATGACATAATTCCTCACCGTCTCAAGAAACCTGTGCTGACGGTTTGTCGCGTCAATGGCAGCCTTGGTTTCCGCGCTCTTTACCTTCTCGCTGTTGCGCAGACGGCTGTTCTCGGCACGGTTCGCCTGTATCGCCTGATCGATGATGACAGCCGCGTTCTTGTGTCCCTCGGTCGCCGTTGCACCGCTCTCAATCGCATTCTGCGCGGCTTTAAGCGTCTCGGTCGATGAACTCACCGCCTTGAATGCCTCCCTCACGTCGGCGCGTTTCTGCGATACCGTAGTTCCGCCGATCCTCAGCCCGGTCAGCCTCTCAAACGCCGCAAGCGTACCCCTGTCCTTCAGGATGTTCTTCTCGATAACACTGTTCGACGGCTCTCCCTTCGCAAGCAGACTGAACAGCTTCTCGTCATTTGCGGAGGTCACGTCAACGGTCGGAGTTGTTTTCATGCTTGTCTCAGCAGTCTTAAGAACCTCATCAATTGCCGCCGCGTCAATGCTTCCGTCTGCAACGAGTTTCTGAATCTTCTTCAGTTTGCTTATCGAGTCGTCAATGCTGCCCCGAACCTCCGACCACTGGTTCTTGCCGTATGTCTTCTCTCCGTATTTTCTCAGGAATTCATACCATGCAATTCCCTCGGATATAACTCCCCCGGCTTCTTCCGCGTCACCGTTCTTAAGAGCCTCAGACACGTCCGTAAGAACCGAAATGTCGTTTATTCTTGCATTGGAAACAAGCCCCTCCGCATTGCCCGGATCGATTGAGGGTATCTGTATCGCCGCTCTGTTTTTGCTGTACTTATAAGACGATATCGTCGGTCCGGCAGACATCATTCCGCCGGAAAGCGCCCCGGCAAGACCGTCCGCCATTGCGTCGGTGAAAAAGTCCTGCCATGCGAGCTTCTGCGCTTCTTTTTCGGAAACGCCCTTGTGGTATGTCCCGTTGTCGTCAATGTAGCCGTCTTTGTATTTCTGAATCGACTCCGACATTTCCGACCGGTCAGCCATAATTATACTGTCCGCAACAAGGTTGAGAACATCGGAAGCCATTTCTTCAGAGCCTTCTATCCCGGCTTGCTTCAGGATCTCTTTAGCAACCTGCAACCCGTTTGCCGGACTTTTTGCTTTAAGAAGGTTATCCATAGACACTTTTTCGGTTATATATTCCGCAAGACCGGCAGCAAACGAGCGGTTGAATATCTGGGAATCCGACGCGCCCTTGTTGTAAAGCCTTTCGGCTTCGTCCGCCATAGCTCCGCCGCCCATGACCGCAGTATATCCCTCTCCGAAAGTAAAACCTCCGAGAAGGCTGTCAAGGCTGGACATAGCCGCTCCGTAAAGCATATTTGCGGCATTCTCTCCGAACAGCTCTTTGCCGAAAATCGTCCCTTCCGACGCTTTCGCGAGGTCTGCGCCGGTTTTCTCACGTATGACGTTTCTTATCCTTCTGAAAGTCTGATTGTTGGAATTCGGGTCAACGCGTTCGTCGACTATCCGATGTGCAATGGTATCAATGGCGGCTTCGGGGTTTCCTATGATGTTCATGCCGAGAGAACCGATATTCAGAACGGTTTTTCCGAGACCGCTTGCTTTGTCGTACATATCGGACACTGTCTGATCCAGAGCGTTTGCGGCTCTTCTGTTCAGCTCATAAGAAAGCGCCCTCAGATACTTTTTGGCTTCCTCGCCTCCCTTGTAGTACAGAAGATAATCATAAATCTTTTTTTCGTCATCCGTTGCCCAATCAGCGTTGTCCAAAAAGGAAAAAGCCTGCCCACTCTGCTCGTTCACCGCCTTCAGTTTCTCCGGAGAAAGACGGGTTGCCTCGTTCTGTGCATTTTCATTTTTCGCATACGGTGCTTTTGCATCAGGCGCGAATACTCCGAAGGTCTCATTTCCGTGTTGAAGAATATTGTTCTGTTTCGCAAGGAAAAGAGCGCGTTCTGTCGCGAACTCGTTTGCTTCACCGAGATATCTGCCGTAACTCTCAAGCGTTTCTTTGTTTATTTTGCTGTCGCGTATTGCTTCAAGCTTCTGAAGGCGTTTTCCGGTTTCCTTGTCATAAAGATTGTCGTTGTAGACAAGTTTGCCGTTTTCGATTTTGGGAAAACCCGTTGTCCACCTCTGACCGGCAATATTTTTTGTCCCCATCGCCTTTTCGATCCTGTCTATCTCTGCCTGCGCTTCGGCGGCAGTCATAAACGAATCCGCGTTTTTCTCAAGCCACGCCTTTTCTCTGTCATTTGTGGTGGATTTCAGTGCGTTTTGTATGTCCGAATAATTCTTTCCCTGATATTTCTCGGCATAAAGCCCGTTGTCGTAAAGGGTTTCGTATGCTTCCGGAGAACTGTACTGCCCATAATACGCCCCGAGGTCGCCGAAAAACTTAATCTCACTGTCATAAGCCTTTATCTGCTCCCCGACAGCCTTCTTCTGCTCGTCGCTCCCGCCGTAGGTATTATAATAATCCTGCAGAGCCTTAAGCCTGTCGCGGATCTTCTTCACCTGATCTGACGATGCGTTCAGCTGTTCCTGAGTGTAGTATTTGGACGTGTCAAGAGTATCGCCGTATGCCGCGCCGATACTGTTCGACAGCGCTTTCATGTCGTCATTCAGCGTGTCAGCACCGATTTTGTTCCACGCCGAATTCCGCGCGTCTCTCTTCTGAATGAATTCGCTTGCGTTTTTAACTTCTCCCGCCGCCTTTGCCGCGCGGTACTGCTCCCATGCAGAACCTCCGCTGTTCGGAATTCTGCTCATCTCAAGAGCCGCCTTCTGCCGTTCCTCTTCGTATTTCTTCCGCTGTTCTTCCTGCTCCCTGCGCTTTTTTGCCGCATCAGCTCCGGCTTTCGCCATTGCCTGATTGATTCTTGCAAGCTCACCTGTAGATACTCTGTTCATCTTTTTCTCCCTGAAAATAAAATTAAGGCACGTCTCGGGGGAAACGTGCCTTGAACGACCGCCCCCGCGGTTTGTTTATTTTATTTCGTAAGCCACGACGGTGTCGCGTACTTTCCGTTTCTGATTCCGTTGACGTAAACGGAAGGCTTGACTCCAAGCCTTCGTGCAGACTCCCTGATTATAGCCTGCACAAATGTCGGAAGGCTTGAATAATTTCCGTCATCATCCGTGTTGCTCTTAAAATCAGCCAGCGGATATGTGTATGACTCTCCTTCTCTTGTTACGGACGATATCGGTTTTCCGCCCGTTGTTCCGCTTCCTGTCGACCCGATCCCGACAATTGCGTCATAATACTGCTGAAGCAGACTGTTGACCGAGGAATCGTTGCCGTAACCTGCAAGAATCAGCTCCATGGTGTTCATAAGCCCCGTCTCGCCGCCGCTGCTGTAAGCGTCCTGAAGCTGCTTCTGAATGCTCTGCCGGTCGCTCGCCGTCATTGACGATACCGCGTCTTTGGAAGAACCGAGCATATACGGCGCGATTTTCTGAAGCATCTCATTGTACGCAATTGTGCTGTTCGTGTCCTGCGCGTATCTGTCCTGCGCGGCATTCATCGCGCTCTGCCCGTTCTCCGATGCTATGCCGAACAGGTTCGCCGTGTTCACACCCATCTTCTCAAGCGCGCCGAGCATATTCGAAAAACGCTGAGTGCTTGCCTCGTTTACCGCATTGACGCCGGAATTCAGATAAGAAAGCCTCTGCCTTCTTGCGTTCGCCTCGGCAAAGGAATCTATGTTCCCGCCGTTCGATGACGCCGCATCCGCCCATTCGTTCTTTGCCGCCACGTCTCCGTCAAGCCCGTATTGCGACATGATTGCCTTGCCCCAGTCGGTCTCAAGCGGATTCTGGTTCTTATACGATTCCACAAGGTCGGTATAATACTTTTCATGCTCGTTCGCTTTGTTCAGACCGTACCTGTTGTTCGCAAGAAGCTGATTGCTTATCTTTGTCCAGTAGCCGTCATCATAATTCCCGGCATTGCTTATCGCCTTGACGTAGTCATCATACGGCGACGTGACAACAGTCGTTGAGGTTGTCCCGCCCGGTATCGAATCCTTTCCCGCTCCGCCGCCTGTCCCGGAAGTGTCGGCGGGAATTCTCCCCATCTGGGAGTCTTTCTCTCTCTGCGCGTTCATCTGATCCTGCCGCCACTGGTTTACATCATTGCTGTTTCCCGTGTTTCCGAATTTTCCGGGGCTTCCGCCATGAGCGTTCTTTTTCTCTCCGCTCATGTCAGACATATGCTTTATATAGCTTTTTATCGCCATTCACTTTACCTCGCTCCCGTTGCACCACCCGTTAGCCGTACACCCGCCGAAGCCCTTCAGCAGATACGGATGTTTCGACTTGCCGAGCCGGTATATCCTCATGACCTTTGCCTTTCCCGGATTGCACCTGAAGCCGATAAGCGCGTTCGCGTTCCGGTAATGCTTTTTCCCAGCAAAGACCACGGTGTCGCCGACGGATATCACCTTTGAGGGATGAAGAAGCCCGTCCACGTCGCGCCGGAAGTCGTCCATCGTCAGCCCGAACCGCTTCAGCCAATGGTCGCAGTCGGCGTGATTGCTTGCATAGCCCTTTTTGTACGCCTCCCTGTGAGATACGATGACCGAGGCTTCCCATCCCCATCTCCGGCAGATGTCGGCACACAGCGAAACGGCAGCGTTGTAGCACGCCTTGAAGTACGTCTCGTCCTTCAGCCCGTCCTCGCATATCTCAAACTGTATATGCGCGGTCGGAGGATAGTTGTAAGAGCCTTTCTTTCCGTTACCCACACCCCATGCGCATATCTCCTCCGGAAGCAGATGAAGTATGCCGACCGTGCCGTCAGCAAGCCGTCCGATCATATAGTGAACTGCCTTGTTTACGTTCGGTCGGTTCCAGTGATTGCCGTACTTGTTCCTCCCGATCTTTGAGATTATTTCAGCCCTTGAAGGGTCGTCGTCAGACGGCTGACAGTACCTCGCCACCGAGGTCTGGTTAACTCCGGTCGAGTGTACCACGATCCCGACCGGCTCACACTCCTGATATACCGTATAGCACCGGCTCTGCGTGTGAAGGCATTCGGTTATAGTCATTATATGCCCTCCTCACCGTCGTCGGCACCGGTCTTGTCCCCGGAAAGCTGCTTGTATATCTGATGCGCTCCCGTCGCCGCAAGCCCGGATACAATTCCCACAGCGACAGCCGTGATGATGTCCCCGGCAGGGAAGTCCGGCATTATGTACATTCCCAGTACGCCAAGCCCTCCTCCGAGTATGCCGCATATCACCGGAAGCCACTTGTTGTCAAGCGGTGTTGCCTTGATAAGCTGCGCGGCAAGGTAACAGATGACCGTTATCGCCGCAATTCCCGTAATTCCGAAATCCATAATGTTTGTCTCCTTTTCAATATTTTCTGTTTTCGGTTTTCCTGTAAGCGTCAAGATAAATTTCATCTTTCTGCTTGTTGTATGTAACCTCATAGAACATTCCGTCTCGCAACGATGTAGCAAGTAAAGCCTTGATGTTCCCGAGGATATAGCAGTCCCACACCACAAAAACATCTTCTGTTCCGATCACGGCATTCTTTTCAACAAGATTTTCGTTTGTGTAATCTCGCACAAGTGCCTTTGCTTTCTCGACAAACTCCGCATTTGTCATATGTTTGTCTCCTTTCATTAAAGCACCGTCTGACAGGTTATTTTTGTACTGTCCAAGAACGGGAACGGTGTGTTGTCCTTGTCAGGCGCGTTCGTCAGACCCCTGTATGTGATGCCGGAGAATTCTTTGCCGTTCTTATACCCGTCCTCATACCCCTGAGAGTACGCCTCCTCGACATACTTCTTCAGCTCCTCCGCCGAAAACGCCTTCTCTTTGCCGCCGATTATTACTATAGGCTTCATATTTGTTCTCCTTTTAGGTTAAAAAATCGTTTGTTTCAAGAAGTATCTTGTATACCCGGCGCAGGTTCTCTATCGCAAGCACCGCCCGGTTGTTCTTGTAGTCGGGATGAGCCTTGCAATACCTCTCATACTCGTCTATCTCGACAAGCACGTCATCAAATTCTTCCTTGGTATGCCGGAGCTTGCGCAAGACCTCCCCGTTGAAGCGGAGTATCTGCCTCCGATGCTCGTCCGCCGCTCTCATGTCGTCGGCAAGTATATGCCCTTCAAGCCGCTCCTGCGTCTCAAGAAGCGACGTTTTTATGTCTTTAAGGTCTTTAATCACGTCTGTATTAAACGCCCTCCCTATGGCTTTTATTATCGCCGTCCAAGGGTTGACCCTGATAGGCGTTATCTGTATGAGGGTAAGCAGGATGATTATAGCACCGCCGCTCCCCCATAGGATTTCTTTAAGCGTCATTTCTCAAGCTCCTTCCGGACAGCTTCCCGATACCTCTCCGGAATCTGCTCAATCGTGATCTTCCCCAGCTTTACCTGAATTGCAAGGAACTTAACCATCGGTCTCACCTCGCTTTGCTTCATCAAGAAGCCGCTCGTATGCTTCAGCACACTTTTCACAGAGGAGTTCCTTCTTGGTTCTGTATATCCATCCATAAGGAATGTCTTTCCATGAATCGAATTCAAGATTGTATCTTGTAACAAGCCGCTCTACTCTACCACAGGCATCACATACAGCTACTTTCATCCGTTTAACCACCAGTCTCACCTCCTGTTATCATCTCAAGAAGAGCCGATTCAAGGGCAGAAAGACGGTCTTCGTAGGTGGGAGGCTGAGATGCAAGCTGCTTTTCGTATTCTTCCTGAGCCGCTTTAGCTTCTGCTATTTCTTCAGGAGTCATTTCGACGATTTGTCCATTAACCATTTTTTTCATGTCGCTTATCTCCCATAAATTTTAAACGTCCCTGTGTTAAACGTTTGCTCAACGAACTGCACCATTAGCTTGAAATAAGAAATCTTGCTTCCGGGAATTTCTCTGTTAACCGGAACGTATTGTAACGCGCCATTGTTCCACTGCGATGTCGATGTAAATACAGCAAGTTTTCCATGCGAAAACACATAAAAATTCCAATATTTTGCGCTATCTGTAAAACTTCCGTTGATTATTTGGTGCGTTGGCTGATAATCCGGCTGACCTTTAACGTAGAAAAAGCGCGGATTCATACTTGCTGATGCTGTAATGTTAGATCCCAAAATGTGAATTTCATTAACAGAAAATGGGTTCCCATCTGAGTCTTTATCTATTTCGAAAGAAGCTACTGGCTCTGTTATTTCGACAGTCTGAAGAAGCCGCCACTCTTTTTCGCCGTTCCCCCCGCTCGCACTTATCGTCCCATCATCCCCAACGGAAATCCCGCTTCCTATCTTCACTCCACCGAGTGTGGTCGATGAAGCAACGGGGAGAGTATATGAACCTCCGGAAGTATCCTTCCACCCTGCATCTCCGTCGGCATCGCTGTTCTTCGCAAGCACCTGTCCGGTCGTGCCGCCGTCAGGCACTCCTCCGGAGCCGGGAAGACCTCTGTCGCCCTTGTCTCCTTTATCCCCCTTCTCGCCCTTTATCGCCTGTATCGGGATAACGTTCCCGTTCCCGTCTTTTACTTTAAGTATTGCCGTCATGTTTTTTCCTTCCCTTCACGGTATCGCCATTATCGACACGATCTTTGCCGTCGACTGCGCCTTCGTTGCCATTGAATAGGTGAGCGTAGCCGTACCGGTCTTTGCCGAGAGCTTCAGCTTGAAGCTGACGTAATTTGCTTCGTCGGTAAGCTGATACCTTTTGTCTGTTGTTTCCAGAGCCGCAATCGGTATCGTTGTTCCGATGTATCCGGAATCGGTTTTCGGCAGTATCTCGACATAGATGTTCTTATAAATGTCCGCATCAAACGTTGCTGTCGCTGTGGAATTGAGAGACGTAATGTTGCTTGCAAGCGTCTGACCGCCGCCGTTGTACTTCGCCGATATGTTGTACCGCGCCTGTTTCTCCTGCGCGTTCGTCAGCAACTGTCCGGACACATACTGTACCGATGTCGACGCAAGTGCCGCCGCCTCTGCGCTTGCCGCGCCGATGTTCTGCCTTGCACGCGTTTTCTGCTCAAGCCCAAGGCTCTGCTCAACCATGTAGCTTACACAGCTTCCTGCCGCCGTCTGCGCGTCCTCTGCCGTTGAAAGCGCGGTTGCCGCCGTAGACTGCGCGTTTCCCGCCATTGTCACAGCCGATGACGCGCTTTCCTTCGTCTCATTTATCTGTGTTTGCAGGTTTGCGATTGCAGGCTGTACCGCGCTGTTTTGTACGGCATTGTTCGAATTGCCGTTAAGCGTTCCGTCAACGGTCGGGAATGAACCGACAGAAACATTTCCGTCCCCGCCGACTACCATCGGCTTTCCGGCATTTTCCGTCCCCTGTGACTTGTCAACCTTCCCGGCTATTGCGGTCTCTGCCGTATCATACGGATACATCCGCTTCCATCCGCCGCCGACATTGCCCTGTATATACTGGACGTAGAAATTCGAATTCTGGTCGATAAGCACAATGTACGCATAGCACTTTGCCGAACCGGCATTCAGCTGTGAAACGCAGATGAAGCCGCGAAGCGAAGAACTTGCCGCAGCCGCTTCCGCCGGTATGTCCGTTACCTTGCGGTTGACATATGCCGTGTAGAATCCGACCTGTGTAGATGCCACAACAGCGTCAACAAGCGAACCGGAAGTTACATAGAACCCATACGGTCTTGCATACGTCCCCCCGTTCATGGGATTTACGTACTTGTAGTCAAGCCCCGGAAACGTCATGCTGTTGAGATATCGAAGAGCTGTCTGACTTGCGCCGTTTACCGAGATGTTTCCGCTCCCGTCATCAGCAAAGGAAACGTCTGTCGTTGTGCCTCCCCCGCCCGGTGCTGTCCACAGCTTTCCGGCGGAGTCTACTCCGACCCCCTGTGTCATGGACGATGTTTTTTCGACCGGAGCGTAAAGCGGATAGTCTCCGTCAGGATCTATCTGCACGTTGTATCCGGCAGGCATATCCCCGGAGCCGACATAGACTCCCGAAACACCCTGCGCGCCGGCAGCTCCTGTTGCCCCGGTGTCGCCTTTGTCTCCCTTGTCGCCTTTCTCGCCTTTGTCTCCCTTGTCGCCCTTTATCTTTCCTGCGGCAATGTCCGACTTTATTTCAGCCATGTCGGAGGCGGCAGCGGCGGCAGAGTCAGCGGCTGATTTCGCATAATCCTTTATCTGCTCGGTTTCGGTCGGTGTCGGTGTCTGCGACGGAAGCCCGGAGCCTTTCACCGTCTCGGCGACATACATCCTGCCCGGAAACGAACGGATGACCCTGCCGGATACCGAACCCTCGACAGCGAACCGTATGACCCCGGTCTTTGCCGTAGCCTCATGCGGTATGTCAACCTCCTCCGACGTGAGCAGAACCGAAACCGGCTTTCCCATCACCGGATAGAACGTCACGGTCTTGGTCAGCCCCGTCCATTCCTCCCCGAATATAAAGCGCATACGCTCCACCCCGTAAGACCCGCTCGTCCCCGCACGGATCTCCTTCGGCTCAAGATCGTATACGCCCACGTTTATTTCATGTACCATGTTATCTCCTTACAGAAGAGTCTTTGTCGTCGTGCCGTTCCCGCACGTGATACCCGTCTCGGATATCTTGAGAAACACGTTTCCGACCTTCAGTTCTATATACGGATTTCCGACGCCCTCTCCGTCAATATCGTGAAGTTCTATCGACGTGCTTTCTGTGTTCATGAATGCAAAAGGTGTCAGGAAATACTCTCTTTTCACCCCGACAGCGCACGTCCCGTCATTTGACTTAAGCGAAACATCGGCAGGATTCAGTGTGATAACCCCTCCGACATTCTCGTTGTTGTTCTGAAGGTCTGTCATCGCCTTCAGATTGATCCCTCTCGCGGAATCGTTTCCGAGAACCTCGGTGCCGGTCATAAAAATCTTAACGTCGGATTTTATCCCGTTCGCATCGGTATATGCCGCACCGACCTGAATCCCCGCCCCCTCGGTAATGTCGCTCCCCAGAATACAGCCCTTCTTGATGACCGCCGCATTCATGGTCGCCTTTCCCGTCCTGTCAACGTTGAAGTTCGTTGACGCGATCTTTATGTTGTCACCCGTCATGTTTATCGTCTTCCCCGCAAGGCTTATGTGGTCTGCCCCGACCGTGTACGTCCCGGCATTGAAATCAACCTTGTCCGCCCGGAGAGTTGCCGAGGACTGCCCGTTTATCGACTGCAGAATAAGCGATGCGTCTGCCTTGTAGCCGCCTGCGCCGTCAGAGGAAACAACAGCCGCAATTGCCTGTCCGTTCTTCGTGTTCGTCTCAATGACGTTCGACAGCTTCGGAATGTTGTCCTCGTCGAGGTTGTTTATCTGATCCTCATATGCCCGACGGAACTTTATCTGCTCGTCGTTTTGCTTCTTTACCGTCTTTGTCAGCTCGTCGAGCTTCTTTTTTATCATCTCGAACAATCTCTCTCACCTCCGTATGCAATCTCGGTCTGTAAATACTCAATGCGGCAGTGTCCCGTGCCGGAGACAGTCAGCTTATGCCCGAAATCGCACGTCTGCCGTATCAGCGTCGAAAGCACCACGACCCCGACCTTTGCCCCGGAATCGGAAAGAATCCGGTCTCCGTACTTCAGCTTCACGTTGCCGCCCGTCGGAACAACGCACCGGATACGCGCCTTCTTCAGTCTCTTCTCCTGAAGCTCTCCGCCGAGCGTAAGATCCGTCGTGAACTCAAAAGCCCCGTACTCGCCGGAGGGTATCGATTTTATCTTTCCCGTGTCGGTGAGCGCGTAAAGAGAGTCGTCGTTGTACGTCATCCCGATTATCTTTTCGTTGCATTCTATTCCGCCGAAGCATCCCGTCGCCGGACAGTAGGTGAATATAAAATTCTCCGCCGGAACATAGGCATAAAGCACGTTGTCCCATGTGCCGAGGATCGAACCCTCAAAGGACGATATCTTCAGCTTGTCGGAGATCCTTTCCGGATATCCCCCGGTGAATGCGTATATCCCGTCGTCGGAAACATAAAACAGTATCTGCGAACACTCGCATATGGCAAGGTTCGATATAGCACCCTTTGCCGATATGTCGTTCAGCCGGAAGGGGTATTTCGTGTTCGCCGTCTGGTGGATGAAATCCCGCTTGAAGCCGAGAACATGGTTGTCGTAGGTAACTATCCCGGTAAACTCCCCGTCGGCTTTTATGTTCGCCTGCGTCGCGGAATTCCACGGCATGGAGGCGGAATCCTCGTCAGCCGTCGCCGGGAGCCAGCTTGCATAATCGTTGAATGCCGAGGCGTATATTTTACCGTCCTTTACGCCCCACAAACGCCCCTGATAAACCGTTATCCAACGGAGCGCCGGAGCGTCGTTCGTCAGATACGAAACCGTAAAATCCGCGTTCTGCTCGTAATCGAACGAGTACCTGTCGGGATAGATGAGTATCTTCCTCACATACACCGACCCGGCAACGCCGGAGTCTCCGGAGGAATATAAATTGAATCTCGCAAGGGAGCGCGGATATTCGTCAGCCTCCGTCGCCCCCGTTGCCTTTATTGTCGAATGATATACGGCAGAGCCTTTGCGGTAATCGAGCTTTATCGCCCCTCCGTCCCGGTAAATCACGATAAGCACATCCCCGAATCCGTGTATGGATATGGGATGCGCGTACCCTGTAATAACGTCCTTCGGTATCTGCTCCGCCTCAAGCGCGGGAATGTCCTTAACGGAAATGTTTTTGCACGAAGTAAGCTCCCCGCTGTCGTAGTCGTCTCTCCGGTTAAGCCCCGCCCATGAGGTCTTTACCGTTCTCCTGTTCTGCTCCGCCGAGGGTATCGCCGACTCAAGATACATCACTCGCCGTACCTTTCCTGCCGCTTTCTCGCCCACTCGGTGAACGACGAAAGCTGCGCATTGTAATCCTCAAGCCACTTTGCCGCCTGCCCGTCGTCGTTGGCGATCTTGTAAGCCTCGCCGCGCAGTTTCGACATGACAAGCTCAAGCCACTCATAAGGCAGCATCACAACACCCGTGACCGCCGTCTTTATCGCCGGACGTATCCTGCGGATAACGGTGACGGTGTCAGGCTCAACTATGGGCGAAACCTTAACGCTGTCCCCGTCCTGCCAGTAAATTCCCTTGTCCCCGTCGAAAATGACCGAGGATATCACCCCCGCCCGGACATATTCCCTGCCGTCGCCGTATACCTTCACGATATCGTCATACCGGCAGGAATCCTCCCCGGTGCCGGAGGTTATCGAGGACAGAGCAAATCCCCCGCCGGCAAGCGTCACGTTCTGCCTGCCGTAAAAGCCGAGGATGTCGGTATATATAAGCTGTTCCAGCGTGTTTACCCACCTGATATAGGCGGAATCGGGTATGCTCCCGGCAATATCCACCTCGCCCGAAAGCTCGGTGATGATGTCGGAAAGCGTAACTCCGGAAGAATACATAAACTCACCTCACAACCATGACGGAACACCGTATCTCCGTCTCTTTCTTTTTTCAGCCCACACGGTGCGGTAGGCATAATCGCATCCGCTCTCAAATGCGCTCTTTCTCTCGCTGTCGCCGTTCTTCAGGTAGACAATGCTGTCCTTCAGAACCGGCATGAACTCGTCGTATACGGCAACCTCGTCGTCGTATGCCGTCACGACCGAACGCTCCCCGCCTTTGAAAACAGCGGCGACTCCGTAACGCGCGACAAGAATGTCAAGCGTCTCGTTAGCCGCCGCTATGAATTCAGCCTGAGAGAGAGGAGCAATGTTGTTGCATCTGTCATACAGCTCCTTGAAAAGCACTGTAAAGCTCCTTTCCGGGAGGGAAACGGAGAACCGAACCCCTCCCCATCAGGTTATTTCTCAGTTTGCGTTGCAGTTGGTGAACTTCACGCAGCCGCCCGGATTCTTGCAGATGAAGTCTCCGTAGAGCGTGAGAAGTCCTCTGTAGTACGAGTAGTTCGGAACAAGGATGAAGTCCGTGCCGCCCTGATCTGCAAAGCCGAGGGTGGTGTGGTGCAGCTCCCAGTCGGAGGTCGCAACGCCCCATGCCTCGTTTGTCGGAACGAATCTCTCGTTGACGACAACGACCTCGCGGTTTCCGACGACAACGGTGTAGCCGACAGCGCCGCCCTTGAACTTCATGGTCTTGTCGACGTAAACGGTGTTGTTGGTGCGCATATACTTCTGATATGCCGTGAATGCCGCATCACCCATGAGGATCATGTCGATCTGCGCGTTCTTGAAGTCCTGCGCACGCTTGACTCCGTCATAGAGGACAATGTCGCCGAGAGCGTTCTTTGCGTCAACAACGGTGGGCTTTACCCAGATGTTGTCAGCCTTGGTTACTCCGTAGATGGAGGCAACGCCGTCATCCATGACCGCACCGAGACCGGTGAACTCACGCTTGTATGACTTCTGAAGAGTCACAAATCCGAAGGTGCCGACAGCTGTTGCATCGGCAGAGGTAAGCGCCGTCTTCGCGGTGACAGCCTTGTCAAGCGTGACCGCATATCCCTTGGAGGTGGTATTGTACTCACGGTTGACCGCGAGAACCCTTGCCCCGGCGGTTGCCGGAGCGGTGCCGGAAGCGGTTGCCGAGGTGTTTGCATATGCGTCGATGATCATGCCCTCGCGGACGGTGACGCAGTCGGAGACGTAAACGGTGGTCGCGCCGTCTGCCGCCGCCGTGATCGACGCAAGGATACCGGAGCCGTTGCCGAAAAGCACACGACCGAGGTTGAACTCCGCCGCAGTGTATGCGCTCTTGATCTCATGGTCAAGTGCGTTCATCATCGCGCCCTGATTGTTGGACGCGAGCTTGATCGCCTTGTCGGAGATCTCGATGTTGCAGTAGAGGTCGTGAGCCTGAGTCGTGAAGCCCTTGTAGAGCTGAGGACCGGAATCGGGTGTAGCAGCGGATTCCGGACCGCCGAAGCCTACGCCGCCGTTGAAGCCGACGGGAGCCGAAGCTACGATGTCGTTTGACATGAGCGGAACCTTCTTGATCTTCTCAAGGAAGGGAGAAGCCTCCGTAGTGAGCTGGTTTTCAAACGCGGGAAGATACGCGTTTTTGATTATGTCCGCAATAGCGGTAATGGTCTGAACTGCCATGGTTGATTAAAATCCTTTCTTGTGTTTGTAATAAAATCAGTGTGTAATATTAAAATTTCCGGAGACCGAGCATCTTGTATGCCCTCTCCGTTGCCTCCTCAAGAGACTGGGGAGGTTCCGGCTTCACCGCCGGAGCCGTTGCCGACCCCTGAGAAGCCGTCACGGGAGGAACGGCGGCATTCTTTTCTGCCACCTGCTTCACTCTCATCTCTTCAAGCGCACGGAGCGCGTCGGGGTTGTTCTTCACCCTCTCGACAAGCATCTCCGTCGTTTCCGTCTCCGGCTTCTGACTCATGGCTTTTATTCCCCGGTTTATCATGTACGAAAGAGCGTACTTCATCTCCGGGTCAATGCCGTCAAAGCCGGGTGTGTTTGCCGCAATGCGGTCGATTGCGTCGCCGTAATCGTCAAAATCCTCGAACCCCTTCGACGATCTGATGCGGTTGCGTGCCGTCATATCCGCCGCCTCTGCGGTCTGCCTCTTGTAGTTGTCCACAATCGGCTGCATCTCCTTCATGACCTCGCCGAGGACGGTTTTGCGTGCATAGTCCGCCATCGCGGAGCTGTACTTCGCCGTCGCCGCCCTGCGCTCGTCATCCGACAGATACTGAACGTTCTCCACATCAAACACCGGAGGTTCGATCACTTCTTCAACGATTGTGTTCTCTGCCGCCTGTGACTGCTGTGAAAGCGCGTTCTGGAACTGCGGTATGACTCCCTTGAGCTGCGCGACAATGTCCTTCAGCTGCTCGTTTTCCTGCCTCATGCGCTCGTAGTCGCTGCCTATGCGGTTAAGAAGCTCAGCCCCCGGATTCGCCTCTGCCTGAGGTGCCGGTGCCGCTGGTTCTGCCGCCGGTTCTGCCGGAGCGGCTGCCGGAGCGGCTGCCGGTTCCGTCGGAGCCTGTACAGGTTCTGCCGTCGGTTCGGTCTGTGCCGCCTCTGTCGGAGCCGTATCCGGTGCAGGCTCGGAGGGCGTCCCCTCCTGACTCTGCTGTGCAAGAAGCTCGGTCAAAACATCATCAAGTCTCTCTGCCATAAAATTATATCTGTAAGCCGCCATCGCGGCAATTACATTCTCCTTTCAGTGTTGTTGTTGCTCTGCATTGCCATAGCCCGTGCCATGGCTTCCTGTTCTTTTTCGGCTATCGCCGCGCGATGCTCGTCTATGTGCTGATCAAAATACTTGCAGTACTCCGGATTCTTCTGCCTCAGCATACGGAATCGGTACTGCAAAGCATACTTCAGATGCTCGTTCAGATGCACCGCGTCGTCGTCGTAAATGTATCTCTCCGGGATAACCCCGCTCTCAAAGAAGGAATTTTCCCGCTGTGCGTTCTGTATCTGCTCCCGGTTCTGCGTCATGATCTGCGAGTAGCCGTTTATCCTCATCTGCTCTATCAGCTTCTCGCGTATCTCGACCGGAACCACGCCGTTCTCATCGGAGAAAAGCCCCATCTGCATGGCGGTGATGAAGTTCTGCTTCTGCGTCTCCTCGGAGGTGATAAGCTCGTTTTCGGTGTCGAACACAACGTCATAGCTGTTTATGTCGTCCGCCATCCAAGTAAGCACCCCGCCGACGGCATTTACCCCGACAGCGTTGCATACCCTCACACCCGCCGCGTAACGCTTGTATATGTGAAGCCACTTCACCGCCAGCTCCTTCACCGCGCTCCTCATGTTTTCGGAGGTAAGCGAAAGCCGCGTGTTGTCTATCTGCCGGAGCGACTCTATCGCCGTGCCGGACGTAACACCGGACGGTGCCGAGCCGTACACCATCAGCTGGGATATCCCCGCCGCGTACTCCATGTCCTGCGCCAATTGGTTCATCTCGTTGACGATCTCGGTCGGTATGCCGTAGTGCCGCAGTCTTGACGGTGTACCGAACTCGTTTTTGTAGTTGATGATCTGGTTCGGCGCAATGCCTCGCATGATCATCTCGTCAAGCTCCTCCGACTCGACAGCCCCGTCCGGGATGAGTATCGGCTCCCCGACTATGCTCTTGATATAGTCGTGCAATTGATTCTTGCACCCGTTGTAGGCTCTCTGAAGCGGTATAAGCTCCTGTATGAACGATTTCCCGAAGAACTGACCGGCAACCGCCTTGCACTTTACCGCGACAATAGGCACCCTCTCATAAGGCAGAACGCCGTAGTAGTACAGCTTCTCGCCTATGATGATTGCCATCCTGCCGTCAGCGAACTTCTTTGTCGGCGGCTCATAGAAGGTAATGACGTGCTCGCACCCGTCGACCCTCTCGGTCTTTGTCGCCATGACTGTGGACGAGAAGGTGTCAAGCCCGTAGCCTCCCGCGCCGGATATAGGTGTCACCACATACCGGTCGCAGGCTCTCCCCTCGACCCTCAGCCCGTAAAGGTCGTATATCGCCCCGGCATCAAGCACCTGATCGGTGATGAGGTTTCTCTGCTCGTCGACAGTCTCCTTGTACACCGACTCCGGGAACACCTCATATGGAGAGAGTATCCCGCACACAAGGTCGCCCTCGCATATGTCCCGCGTGCCGCCGGTCTCCTCCTGCACCGTCCCGATAAGCCTCCCGGCGTGAGCGTCCCACCACGACAGCACAAAAGCCGTCCCGGTAAGCTCCGACCACCCGTAAATGCGGTCTTTCAGGCTGTCCCAGTTTACGTTGCGCTGAGTGTACCGTAAAAGCCCCGTCGATATGTCCGCCTTTGCAAGATCGTCAAGGTCTCCCGTCGCAGGCTTCACCGTCATGAGGTACCTTACATTCCGGAGGTTTGCCATCCGCGTGTCGTAAAGCGGTGCGATGCGGTTGTATACTCCCCTCTCAAGGAAGTCATACTCCGGCTCTATCTCCTCGATCTCATGCGACCGGGGATTTATCTCGCAGTATTGATGCCCCGCGAGAAAGTTTGCGTTGAGAAGCCACTGCAGCTCAAACGCCTGCCTGTCGTTTCTCCTCCGCTCAAGCTCGGATTTTACCCAAGCCACAAACTCGTCCGCCGTCTGCTCGTCCGGCACACCGGAGGTGTCGATAACGTCAACGACATTTTCGCCGTTCTGTATGTCCTCCGCCTTCCGTGCCGTGAAAAGACTGCGAATCCCGTCGAAAAAGCTCATTTCACATCAGTCTCCTTCCCGTCCCAGCGGTCTTTTATCGCCTTCCTCGGTCGCTCAGGCGCACGGTAAGGCTCTTTCTTCAGCCGTGCATACTCCTCAGCCGACCGGCAGGAAAGCCTCTCGGTCAGCTCGTCAATGCGCCTCTGCTTCTCTCTTAAGCATCCCGTCCAGAGTATGATAAGCACCGCCTGAAGCACGAGGTTGATAACCGAAAGCATCACTCCGAGCATCACGCGCCGCCCTTCTTTGCCGCCGGCTTCTTCTCCGGCTTCTTCTCTTCGTCGGCTTTCTCCGGTGCAAAGGCTTTTTTGTACTCCTCCGGATACATCACCCCGAAAAGCTCCTTCGCACACTCCCGGCAGATGATGACCGTCGGACGGTACTCGGGGTTTCTTGTTACGATAAAGCTCGCCACTCTCTCGCACCCCGGCACAAAGCACATCCTGTCAATTTTTTGTATTTCTATAGGTCTCGGCATATATTTTCCCCCATATGTCAGAATCTGCGGCTCCGCCCCTTACGGCTTGCCGCGCAAATAGCTTTTTTCTTTATCTCCTGCAGCCTCTCCCCGTCGGTCAGCTCCCTCTCCGGCGCTTTCGCAGGAACCGCCCTGCTCACACAGTAGTACCGGAGCGCGTCGCAAATGTGCGTGATTTCGTGCGGATCGGTCGCCGCGTCTCCCGGTCGGCTCTCAGAAAACTCAAGAAGCTGGAGGTTCTTTATCAGCACCCTGCACCCCTCGAAAACCCGCAGACGTGAGGTTTCCTCCCCGTCCATGCCGACGATCGGCTTTATATGCTCCTTGACGCACAGCCAACCGCTTATCCGCTCCGCGTTGCACTTCGTGAACCTCACACCGCTCTCGGCGAAAAGCTCCGCGACGTTCTTTCCGGTGTCCTTTGTCCGCGACCACAGGTCAGGCGGCGCAAACGTCGCCTCAATCTTCTCGTCTCCGGTCATCTCCACGATCTTCTTTGCGGCATCCCCGGCGATAAGGTTCGGCTCATGCAGTTCCCGGTATACGTACTCCTGCCCGGTCTCGTCAACGGCGATCCATAAAACCGCGCACATATCAAGCCCGTAGTCAATCGCCCGGTACCGTCTCCAGTGTGGCTGTATCTCGGTATAAGGCACGACGTGAATCTTCGGTCGGAACTCGGAGAAAAACCTTCCCTCATAGGAGTACCAGTCTCCATACCTCCAAGCCGCCCTCTGTGCCGGAGGGAGCGACTCCAGCTTCTTTATATAATCGGGGTCAGCCTCCATCAGCGCCTGATTGTCCGTCACAAGGCTCTGTATAAAAACATAGTCGTCCGGGTTTTCCTCCGGATTGAAATCCCGCTCGATGAAAAGCCGCCTTATCCACTGCATTCCGACACCGCCGGGGTTGCAGGTGATGTATATCCGGTGCGGGAACGAATTTACGCCTCGGTTCGTCGCTTTTATGGCGTTGAACCACTCCTCTTTGAGCTGCTGTGCCTCATCAAGATAAACAATGTCCCATTCTTGCCCGTTATACTGTAAAGTATCCCCGTCGTTGGAACAATAGGAAAACTTTATCCTGCTTCCGTTTGGAAAGCAAAGGGACTTGTCCTTGTCCTTGTATACGGCATAACCGACGGTCTCAAGCCGCAAAGGGTTTATGTGGTTCTCTGTCAGCTCCACATAAGAGCGACGGATTATCATCTGCTTTATCCCCGGATAGGATAAAGCCATAAGCAGCGCCTTGAACCGCACCGCCCATGACTTGCCGCCGGATCTCGCACCGCCAAAGCATACATATCTCTGAGTCGCCTCAAGAAACTCGACCTGCTTCGGCTGAGGACTGCCCAGCGTTATCTTTATTTCGCCCATTCCTTCATGACGTCCGGCATCTCGATGATCACCTTCTGCTCCGTCTCAATCGGAGCATTGAAGCCGCACATCGTAGCCGCCTGCTGTATAGCCTTGAGCGCAACAGTCGCGGAAGGAGGATCATATCCGCGTATGATCTTCCCGTTCTCATCCCTGCAGGCTTCTCCGTCCCTGCCTCGCATGACAGGCTGAGCCGCCTCAAGCGCGTCGTCAGCTATCTTCTTCAGCTTCTTCAGCGTCTCGTCCCTCGTCCAGATCGAAAGGGACGCGTTCTGCTCCCGCAGCTCTTTTATAAAATCCTGTATGTGCGGCATAGCGAAAAGGTGCGATGCCTTTGCCTGTGCGGTCGCTCTCTTTCCTTCAAGCCTGTATCCGGCTTTTATGTAGCTGTCGAACAGCGTCTCTCCGCTCGCGACGTTGTAGCAGAAATTTCTCTGCTTCTCCGTCAGATCGCGTGCGTTTCCGGACTTGTCCGTGTATCTCTTAGCCATATGTACCTCCTTCCGGTAAAAATTCAAAAGCCCCGCCGTCCCAACCGCCGCCCATTGTGTGCGGCACGCAAAAAAGGATATCTCCGGAGATATCCATGATATTATTGTATCAGATAAAAAGGGACAAAAGGGACAAATTTCGCCCTCCGAAAAATTTTTTTCGGATTTTTAAAAATTTTTTCAAAAACCCCTTGACAAATGCACTCAATGGGTGTATAATAGACACGTAAGATAAAAAACACCCCGGACACCGGGAAGAAAGAGGAAATAAAAATGAAAACTGTTGAAGAAATGAGAAGAGACGGCTACCCGCTCAGGATCAAAGGCAACGGCGGATATAAAGCAACACTCAAAGGCTGCCAGCCCCTGTTCGACGGAGAGTATATGGCGGTTTACAGATATCCGGGCGGCGAATACTGCCACAGCCTCAGGGAGATCAAAAACTGCTTTGAAATCATAGAAAACTGAAAAGAGGGAAGAAGCACAATGACGACCACCGAAAATCCCGAATGGAAAAAGGTAAGCGATGAGCTTCCCGAGTACCACCGCAATCAGGCGCTCGTGCTTATAAAAACCGCCGGAGAAAGCATCTCCAAAGGAATGTTTTTCTACAACGGCAGCCAGCCGACATTCGTTTCCTACGGAAGCAACATCACATCTGCAGTCACAGAATGGGCATACGCAAATAAATAAAACACAGCCGAGCCGGGCGGCTAATCCCGGCAGAAAGGGGAAAACCGTGATAAACACGATCAGATGTGCATCATACAACCGGCAAGCGCGAGAGAAGCTTTATGCGGAGTATCTGGCAGCCCAAAAAAAAGCCGAAGCGCTGAGAGCCGAAATCTACGCCATCGAAAACGATACCGAGTTTGAAAAAAGAGAACGCGAAGCTTTTGAGGCAAGCGAAAAGGTTTGCAAGGCATATAAAAAATGCTTTGCAGCACAATTCCACCGTTGTAACAGTTGTTGGTTTGCAAAAATCGTCGAAGAGCTGACGGAAAACGAGTATAAGCCCATCTCCGAAAAACAGCATTACTACTTTAGCCAATATGCTCGCGATACCGATGAGACAGGATGGCGGGACGGCAAAAGCTATTGCAGAGTCGGAGATTACCTTATAACGCTCGTGTGGCACAACTCTTTACGAGCAATCAAAAAAGAAAAGATATAATCAGCGCGCCGAGCCGGGCGGCTAATCCCGGCAGAAAGAGGTACAAAATGACACACGCAGAACTTGAAACACGCATCGGCGAAACCAAGACCCTCCGCGAATGGATCGCAGAGCTTGACCTTCGCCCCACCACCCTCAATGCCGAAACTACGGACGAGACCTATGCATATGTGGTCTGCACCGAGGACAGGACATACCATGAGTATATAGTCGTATCCGACTATCGCGGAAGAAGCCTGACGGCAGAGAGCGAAGAAATGTATCTTGACGCGGAGTTTGAGCTTGACGGCATGGGAGGGTACAGCCTTGAAGAGACCGCAGCATCCTTCTCCGCACGTCATGAGAAAGCAAGAGCGCTCAGAAAAGCCATTATCCGCGCGAAGTTCGAGCTTGCAAGGCTTGCCGGGATGTCCGACGCCGTCGATTCAAGCATCGATGAAGTCTGCCGCCGGATGCCTGAAATCGCAGACCGTCTTTACATAGACGGCGAGGTTCTTTGAGGAGGCGCACGATGTTTAAGCACATAGACATATTTCTTCAGGAAAAGCTCATCGCCCGCCCCTGCTTCTATCGCGAAAGCATACAGGACGACCGCAAGCCCGCAATATACCTTGAGGGCACCGACGATCTCGGCACGGAAGTGCATATATCCCTCTCCGCATATATGCCAAAGACGGAAAAAGAGTGGTCTGATATCTGGAATGAAGGATTCACCCCGTCAGAGGAAGCGGTCGCCGACTTGATTTTTGCCGACGACGACCAAGCCGAGGAGCTTGCCGAAACCATCCGCGAGGCAGACAGCTGGGATGACTGCCAAGACGAGATCAGACACCTGTGTGAGCTTGCTGGTCTGCTCGACGAGTATAACGAGGCAGACGGAGACACCTTCGAGTGCGTTATCGACCGCGCCGCAGAGTTTTTCGGTGTAACCGTCATCGCGACGGTCGCCGAGGCTCTGAAGTCTCTCCGTAAAAGAACCGGTCTTTCGCAAACAGCTTTCGGCGACATCTGCGGCGGCATCCCCCTCCGCACGATCCAGAACTGGGAGAGCGGCGTCAGAGAATGCCCCGACTACGTCCTCTTCCTCATAAAATCCCACCTTAAGAGCGAAAATCTCATCTGACACAATCCCGACACACCCGCGGCACATAAGTGATACGCGGGTGTTCTTTTTTTGTGCTAAAATTTAATCAGCAAAAGAAAGGAGCATCCGATATGTACGCTTATAACCCCTATAGCCAGCAGCAGGCTATGGCATACTCGCAGGATATGTATAACTCCCGCCAGTACCAGCAGCCCCGTCCTCAGTACCCGCAGGTCATCCCGGTGCAGGACGAGCTTACCGCAAGATCGGCTCAGATACCTATGGACGGTACCGACACCTACTTCTTCAACTCCCAAGCCGGAGAGATATACGCAAAGCGCCTCTCAATGGTCGACGGCTCGATCTGCTTCGACGTGTATAAAAAGCGCCTGCCGGAATACCCGGAAAAGGAGCGCTATGCCACCGTCGCCCAGCTCGACGAGATCTCCGCAAGACTGAAGAAACTTGAAGGAGGCGATGAGCAGTGAACCCCGTCCAGATGATGATGCAGATGCTTACCTCCGGCGGCAGCCCCATGCAGATCATGCAGCAGCTTGCCGGAAGCAATCCCGCTCTCGCCCCGGCGCTGAAACTCTGTCAGGGCAAAAACCCCGATCAGCTGAAGCAGACCTTTTACAACCTGTGCAAAAGCAAAGGCATAGACCCGAATCAGATCGCAAGCCGGTACGGGATCTCTTTACCTCAGTAAATATCGTGCGCACGATATAATATAAATTACCGAAAGGAATCAAAACATGGAAAACGATTACACTTCCGGCTTCATCGCCGGACAGAACAGCAATAACCGCGACGGCGATATGTTCGGCGGCGGCTGCGGCTGGTTCATCTGGATCATCCTCATATTCGCCATCTTCGGAGGCGGTATGTGGGGAAACAACCGCGACGACGGATTCCTCTCCGCCACAATGCAGAGAGGCTTTGATAACAGCACCGTCGTGAGCAAGCTCGACGGCATAACAAACGGTCTCTGCGACGGCTTCTATGCCCAGAACACCACCATGCTGGGCGGCTTCAACGGCACGAATATGGCGATAAAGGACGCACAGTACAGCGCACGCGAATGCTGCTGCGAGACCAACCGCAACATCGATGCCACCCGCTATGAGGCGCAGAAGAACACCTGCGACATCACAACCGCCATCCACGCGGAAGGCGAGGCGACCCGCGCCCTGATTCAGGCGAACACCGTTCAGGAACTCCGCGACCGCCTTGAGGCAAAGGACAGGGAGCTTCTCACGGCTAACTTCAGCCTCAGTCAGCAGGCTCAGACCTGCGCCCTCGTCAACGAGATACGCCCGGTCTCCAAGCCTGCGTATATCACCTGTTCCCCCTACGCCGCAAACGGAACCGGCTCCTGCCTCGGCTGCGGCTGTTAACCGGACCGGAGCCGCATAAAGCCATAAGCCGATAAGCGGCTCCAAAAAAAACAAAAGCCCGGAGGGGAAGCTCTCCGGGTTCTCGCCTGAAAAAGGCTGAAAGGATAATTATATGTGCAGTAATACCTGTAAGCTCTGCCCGAGGCTCGTCCTCTCGCAGGCAGTGACCTTCGCAAACAACACCCTGACGATAAACCTCCCCGCCGGTACCTATACCAACAGAGAGAAATACTGTATCGTCATCGCGCAGACCATCCCCGCAGCCGCCACAATAAGCGCCCCTGTGGTGATAACCATAGGCACGGGAACGGCAACCTATCCGCTCCTCACCGCGTGCTGCGCTCCGGCTACCGCCGCAGACGTGAGAACAAGAACCAAGTACTCCACAAGGCTCGTCACCTCCGCCTCCGGCGCGTCGTTCAGAATGCTCGGCTGTACCTCCCGCGCCTGCGCAACCCCGACGCTCTCAACAATAGACGGCGGAGCAGCCGCAAACGCGACCCCCCCGACGGGTGACTGACCATGCCGGCGGACGATATCCTCGCCGGACTTAAAGCCCGGTCGCTTGAGGGAGTGATGTTTCACGGCAGGATGCGCGAGTACTTCCTGTATCTCGGTCTCCGAGGCTACGCAGCCATGCACAGCTTCCATGAGACCGAAGAAAGACTCGGCGCCGAAAAACTGACGGACTACTTCATGGCGCAGAACGGCAGCCTTATCCCGGAGAAATCCGTCGCCGCTCCCGATGTCATTCCGGCACAGTGGTACCGCATGAGACGTCAGGACACCGATGCCCAATGGCGGCACAGAGCCGTCCGGGACGGTATGACCGCATGGCGCGACTGGGAGAAGTCAACCGCCGTGAGCCTGAAGGACATGATCTTCCGGCTCTCCTCGGAAAACGAGTACGGCTGCTGCCGCCTCGCGGAGCAGAAGCTCTCCGATGTCGAGTCAGAGATCTCCGGAGCCGAGGACATGATCTTCGACCTTGAGTCAATAGAGTATAACCTCCCGACTATAATCGGCAGACAGCCCTCCCTCGCGGAATGCTATCATTCAAAGATAGCCGCGCTCCTGACCCCGGTCAGCTCCGTGACAGATTCGTGACAGATTTGAGTCTGAAATCCGATTCTGACGTCTCATTTGCGAGACCACAGAATCAAACTCAAAACTCCCACAAACCCCGATAATACAAGGAAAAACCCGCGTATCCAGCAGATACGCGGGTTTGTTCAATTGGTGGAGACGGCGGGAATCGAACCCGTCGAAAAAGTCAAAAAAGTCCCGTAATACCTAAACTTTTTTGATTTCATGACAGATTTCATGACAGATTAAAATCCGCACCTTGCAAAAATACCTTTGTAGTATGATTCAAGCCTTTCGTAAAAAGCTCCCTTTTTATCCTCCATGATATGCCCATAGATACGGTTGACCATATCCTCCGTTGCATGACCAAGTACACTTGCAATGTACTTCGCGGGTATTCCGAGCATTATCATCACCGATGTGGCATAGTGCCGCAGTTCGTGAAAAGTATAGTCCGCGTCCGGGCTTACCTGTTTCAATGCTTGTTTGTATCGTTTGTAAATCATGTCGGAGGTCAGCTTCGTAATATACTTTTCCTCTGGCTTATATTTGCTTTTTAATATCTCCGTCACATACGGTGGCAAAGGGACATCTCTGTATCCGGCAAGCGTTTTTGGCTTTTTCTCGGTCGGCTTATTGTCTATACCATGTACTACCGCAGAATCAATCTTAAGTATTCCGGTAGAAAAATTTACATTACACCATTTTGCACCCACAATCTCAGACATTCTCATCCCAGCGATCGCGCCAAACAAAACGGGAATTTCAAGGTCTGTGCCTTTGGTGAGTTTGAGCAGCTCTATCATATGCTCCTCTGTCGGAATTGTTATATCCGGCTTTTCTTTTTGCGGCAGCACTGTCGTCAGCACGAAAGCCGGACGGAACATCTTCAGTGTCGCCGAGAGTAGCCCGTGCATATTTCTTACTGTTTTAGGAGAATGCTTTGCCGCCTCTGTATTTATTGCCGCCTGAACATCTTCCTGTGTCAGCTCATATACCTTGATTTTTTTAATATCATCAAGATAGTTGCGGATGTATCCTTTGTATGCGTTGTATGTTTTAGGAGAAAGCACATTTTTTTTGACCTCTACGCACTTTTCCATCGCTTCTACTACCGTAATATTGTCTTTTCTTCTTCCGGAGGATGTCTTTTCAGCCTCCCACTGCGCCGCTTCAAGCTGCACGGCTTTTTTGTTTTTCCCGGTAAAGCTCCGGTAATGCGCCTTTCCGTCCGGATCGGTATAATCCAGCACCCGCGCCCTGTACGACCCGGACGGCAGCCTGTCTACCTTAACCACAGCATAATCCTCTGATACGCGGAAACCACATACCGTATATATCCCATGTTCCCGTGATGACTGTCGTATATCACGAGTATCGCCGCACCGATAACGAAAAACGTCAGAACGCCGAAAAGAACCGCAATCTTGCGGTTTTTGTCTTTTATGACCTTCGTGTATATGCCGATTATCTTGTCCTCAAACTCCGTGTCGCGCTTTCCCGCCGGCTCCGCCTTTGTGATCCCGGCATACTCGTCCACCGACCCGCCGAGAGCCTTTATCACTTCCACAACCGCCTGAAACGCCGGATTTTCCGTGCTTCCCGACATGATTCTCTGCACCGTCCCGGCAGGAACTCCGCTTATGTCGGCAATCTGCGCCAGCGTGAGATTTCTTTCGTCCTTGAGTCTGTTCAGATACTCTGAAAGTGTCATTTTCTGTTTTCCCCTCCCGTTATTTTTGTTTTTTATGCTGAAAATTCGTTTTTGAAGGCGAATCCTTCATTTGTAAACTGAATACCCATTTTTGCTTATTGATTATTCACCCCGTCAGTGATACAGTTAAATCATACCAATTGCGGAGGTGCATTATGAACTCAACCGGCGACCGTCTGAAAAACTATTTTGAAAAAGCTCCAAAGCGAGAAAAGCTCTTCGCCCTGAAGCTCCTTCGGAAATTCATTTTACAAAAGTCATCAAAAGGGAAAGATATTCTTCCTTCTCCCTCTCGCTCAGACCGTCCACAAGCTCCGTAAACTCGTCGGTAAGCCTCTTTTCTTCGTCCCCGCATTCCTCTGCCGAAACATCGTTCCCGTCGATTTTCAGCGCGCGCACTGCGGCAAGAAGCGCGTCCTCCGGGAAGTCTCCCGAAAGAATAACGTCCGCCAGCTTTCTTTTGTCTATCATGTAAAAAAATCTCCCCGATTTTTCGTCATTTTGACCAATTGACTTTTCCGGCAATCCGGAATATAATATACTTACCCGAACACCCGTTCGATTTACCGATACCCCAAGACCAAACAAAGAAAGGCAGTACATATCATGACAGTATCCGAACGCGAAGCCCTCAACCTCCGAATTGCAAAGATGATTAGCTCCCTGACGGACAAACAGTACGAAGAATTTCTTTTTCGCCTCGTTTCCGAGGTTAACATGAACCCGGAAATCAAGTATAATAATTCAGAGGCGATCCGTCAGACTATATAACGCCTTCTCGCGTTGAGATATGAATTCCCCGTGTGATCGGGCAGAGTCTCAAGATCGAAAAGCATATAGAATTTGAACTTCGGAAGCTCCGACAGATGCCATAATCCGCAGGCGCAGAAATCCGTTTCGCAGTATCGCACCTCATATTCATGCTCTCCGATCACGTATTTTCCCTCATATTCCTGTCGGACATACGGAACGTCATACGGCTCGGAAAACTCTCCGTAGGCTATAAATTCCGCATCCTTTTCGGAATAACCCACCGTTTCCATGAGATAATCCCTGAATGCGGCAGAAAGCTCCTCTTTTCCCTTCAGTCTCTTCTCGGAAACTCTGTTGAGATTCACTCTTCTTTTCATATCCGCCTCCGTCAAATTCAGAAGCCCCGCATATGCGGAGCTGAGAGCATTTTCTTTCGGTTGCCCTACTCCGGTTTGAGGTAACTGCACAACCCCTACTGAAAGCTCCGTCAGCAACGCCCCGGTGCGCTCTGAACTTCATTGCTTGAGTACAGTATACACCTGATTTTGCGATTTGTCAATATTTTTTTACAATAAGGAGAAACCAAGATGTGCCGCATAGCTGACTCGATTGCAGGACTGGGAGCGGCAAGTGTGTCATCTTGCAATAGTAAATGTGACAACACTGAGCAAAAGACCGGCAAGTGCCGTTAATGCTCCGTCAATCAGATTTCTTCTTTCAGCATTTCCGCCTCTCCGTAAGGAAGGGCGGTTTTGTTATGCATGAATTATTATAAGGTCAACAAGCACAATTGCAATATTTACGCCAATTCGTAGCGTCCTTGAGTATATTATGCAATCACGATATGCATATACAACACCCGCAACAGCATCATCGTATTGATATTGTTCCAATTTTATTTTCTCGCGTTCCTTTTCCGTATTATAGTCTTCCGGATCAAAGTCCTCGTTTATTCGCTCTTCATCGTAAAACTCCGGATGATTCCGCCTGAATTCCGCAGCCGCTTCATTTCCTTCTTTTTTTGTTATTTCTCCTTGCAGCTGCATAATTCTCAATCTGCTTTCTTCCGCTTGCTTTCTGCACCTTATCACATATTCGTATTGAAAATTTGATTCTCTCCAAATCCGCGTGAAAATATATGCAACAAACGCAACCGCGGCACCTCCGAGAGCAGACAGTCCGTAAAAGCCTACTCCCACCCAGAATTTATGTATCGTTTCGTTTTTGAAATAAATAATTATCGGAGTGCTGAAAATTAACAATCCAAAAACATACGGACTTGCAGCCAAAACGGCATGATACTTTGCCTGATAATACTTATCCCTCAACGTTTCCCAAGACATATTCGGAAATGTCCACCCATCCCCCTTCACCTCGCTCATAAGCCCGGCAACATTTTCAAGGGTCGGAAAAGAATCGAGAGCATCGCCGGACGATGTCGCTATAACAAAAAATTCCGCCGCAAACACAAGAAGTTGATAGATAAAACATCTCCAATATAAACTCATTTCTCCGCCCCCAATATTGCCTCAAGCACCCTCTCAACCTTCAACGCGTCCTCATCGGACAAGGACGCGATCATATCCATAACCTTCGCCCTCTCCTCCGACATCTCAATTCCCCTCCAAGATGTTCCGGAGGCTTTTTTTGTTTCTCCCAAAAGGCTGTCAACAGATACGTCAAAATATCCGGCAATTTTCAACAGCGTCTTGTGATGAGGAACCTTTCCCTGCTTCCATGAAGTTACAGCTCCGCTTGAACAGCCTATTTCTTTCGCCACCGCATTGGGGCTTTTTTTGATTTTCAGGCAAAGGCTATAATACGCTTCCCAGAACATAACCACCTCTAATAAATTAAAAATGAGAAAATCTCAATTTTCCTATTGACAATCTCAACAAGTTGAGATATAATATACTCATCAAAGCACCGAAGACCATGTCGATGCCGCGATACCAGATACATCACTCCATATATCTGTTTGAGACGACAAAAGCGCCTTACCATATACAATTGTTCCGCAACTCAATTGTAACACGGCAGGGCGCAAATGTCAACAAAAAAATAAATTTTATTTAGTAAGGAGGAGAACATGAACCTCGACCTCAAAACCCGCATCGTGCGCCTCGGTCTGAGGCAGAAGGATGTCGCGAAAATGCTGAACCGCCCCGGTCTGGTCGTCAGCCCCGCAGAGCTGTCGGTAGCAATCAACAGACTGCGCGATTATCCCAAGCTCGACGAGATCAGAAACGAGCTGTCAAATCTTCTGACAAAGCTCGAACGCGAAAGGGGAATAGAATAATGCCCCGCATATCCAAGTCCGAAGAGGATCGGCGGTACGCTTCGGTCATAAGACACCTTGACGCATACAAAGCCGCAAGATTCCGGAACGGCGACGACAAAACTGCGGTCGCCTCCGCTCTCGGTCTCTCCCCGGCAAGAATGTACCGCATCCTCTCCGGCTCCGCCGACACACTGACACTGAGAGAGATAATGACAATCGCAAATACGCTCAACATCTCGGTTCCGGCGCTGCTCGGCTGCCGGGAGGAAAGGACGATATGAAAAAGTACATCCCCGGCACACTCGCAATAGCCCTTGCGTATCTCTTCCTGATACTCGCGTTCACAATAGGCGTAAAGGCTCTTGTTTCCCTGCCGGTTATCGTGTACGCACAGTACAGACTCTTAAGAAGAGCAAAAAAACAGCCACTGCCGAAGCAGTGACTGTCGCAAAGGAGGGCGGCGGTAAAATAGCGAAAACCCGCCGCAATGAAACCAGACCCCAAGAGGAAAAAGGTCAGTATTCAGTATTATTGTATTACCTTTTTCCGAAAAAGTTAACCCCAAAATCAAAAAAATAATGAAAAGAGGAATACAACCATGAAAAAACGTACATCCGCAGATATGCTCTGCATCGCAGAATACACCCTCAAGCATCTCTACAACCTGAACGTCCATGCCCCGAAAAACGTAGAATTCAAAATGAGTTATGATGCCGACATGGTCTCCGCCATGATGTTCATCCGGGGCGCAAACGGAGTCGAAATCCTTTATTCGGAGCTTCAGTACACATATAACAGCATCCACCTCGACCGTAACGACGTGTACGACGCAATCGCCCGCTGGGAAGAAAGATACCTCAAAAAGGAGACCCCCGAAGATGACAATCTGGGATGAAATCACCATATCCGACTACGAGCAAAAATGGCTCGACCCGGATTATGACTGGGAAAATCACCGCTATCGCACATATGCGGACGAACCCGAAGAGAAAGACGAAGAAGAAACCGAAACACCGGCCTTTGAGACCGAGGAAGAAGAAAATGACTGGCAGGAAGCACAGCTTCTTATCGCCTGTGAAAAAACAAGAAAGATGGTGAAATGCAATGCTCAAGAAATTCGACGAACTTTATAAAATCGATGTAAGCCCCTTTTGCGACAAGAAGAAGGGCAAAGACGACAACGGACAGGTGATAGATATCCCCTACCTCAACTGGGCGAAATGCGTTACCCTGCTTCATGACAACGGCGCGGAAACGGTGTACTACACCCCGGTGAAGAACGCCGAGGGCGGATATCTCTTCTCGTCCCGCGAAACACACAATAAGGACGGAAGAACCACAGGCTGTTACTTCGTCAGCGTTGAGATACACATCGATGACCTTGTCTTTACTCAGGATATGCCGCTCCTCAACGGAAACCTTGTGGTGTACGACGATACCCTGAATCAGCTTCGTATCTCAAACGCACACGCAAGAGCTTTCGTGAAGGGCGTTGCGATCCGCACCGGTCTTGGCTTCTCCCTCTGGGCGGGAGACGACGAAGGCGAAAAAGCCGAAAACGAAGACCTCAGTATTCATAACATCTGGAAGATAAAACTGCGCATCGAACAGAAATTTACCGATCTCATGAAAAAGGGAATGTCTCAGGCAGAAATCTGCAAGAAGTGCAACCTCAAAGAGAGCGATGTCGGACAGATACTCATCAAGTATATGAACGGCATCTCGTATCTTGAAGAAGCTCTGAAAAAGCTATGATAAAGAACAAATCCCGCGCCGGCTGGTTCGGCGCAAGCGACACCGCAACAATCATGGGAAACTGGCAGACAAAAACCTTCGCGGCGTGGTGGATGGTAAAGCTCGGGCTTGCCGAGAATAACTTTACAAACATCTACCTTGCCGCCGGGACAGCCTACGAACACCGCATCCTCGACGCTCTCGGAGTAAAAAAGCGCGACCGGCAGATAAAAATCAGAAAGATTGACGGTCAGCCCGTCCGCCTGAGAGTAAACCTCGACGGAGAGGATAAAGAGTACATTCACGAAGTCAAAACCCACAGTAAGCCGGGATTCAAAGTGCCGAAAAATTACTGGCAGCAGGCGCAGGTCGAAATGTTCGCGACCGGAAAAAAGCTGTATATCGACCATTACCTTCTCCTCCCCGAAGATTACGACAATTTCTTCAACGAAATCGACCCCGACCGTCTCGGCAGGATCGAAATCCCATATGACCGCGAATGGGTTGAAAAAGAGTACATCCCCCGCCTCATCCACCTTTCAAAGTGCTTGAAAGAAAGGAGATTCCCATGAAAGGCAGGATCGCCTCCGAAATAACCTTCACCGCCGACCGGAAGCAGCGCGTCACAATAGAGCTTGACGAGGACTTCCGTCCGGCATGGGACGGGCTTCACGGAGAGGATGTCGAAATCACCGTTAAGAAGTACCGCAAAAAGCGCAGCCTTGATTCGTCAGCCTACGCATGGGTGCTCCTCGACCGCCTCTCCGAAAAGCTCCGCATCCCGAAGGAAAGGATATACCGCTCCCTTATCCGCGACGTTGGCGGCAACTGCACAGCCGTCTGCGTTCAGGACAAGGCTGTGGATAAGCTGACGGAATCATGGCAGAGAAACGGCATCGGATGGATGACAGACACCATGCCCTCAAAGCTGGACGGCTGTAAGACAGTGATCCTCTATTACGGCTCGTCTACCTACGACACCGCCCAGATGTCCCGCCTCCTCGACCTCATCATCGAGGAGTGCAAAGAGCAGGGCATCGAAACCAAAACCCCGAACGAAATCGCGGAAATGTTAAGCCTATGGGAAAACGCGAGATAAAATCCGTACTCAAGACCCGCCCCGGTCTGTGCTACCTCTGCAAAAGGCAAACCGAAACCTGTCTCCACCATGTGTACTTCGGCTTCAACCGCTGGATGTCCGACGAAAACGGCTTCGTCGTCTTCCTCTGTCCCGGTTGCCATACCGAATCCCCCACATCAGCCCATAAATGCCGCGACACCGACCTTTACCTCAAGCGCAGATGTCAGGCGGCATACGAAAAAAAACACACAAGAGACGAGTTTATGCGCCTTGTGGGACGAAATTACTTAACCGAAAAGGAGAAAGAGAAATGAAAGAACAGAACTACATCGTAAGAGCCGACAGAGCAGGAGTGTTCTTCGGCAAAATCAAGGAGCGCAGCGGAAGCGAAGTCACCATGACCGACGTCCGCCGTATCTGGTACTGGGACGGCGCGGCATCCCTCTCACAGCTTGCCGTTGAGGGAACAAAAAAACCTAAAGATTGCAAGTTCACCATCTACGTCCCCGAGATGATTATACTCGGAGTGATTGAGATTATCCCCTGTACCGCCAAGGCTGAAGTCAGTATAAAGGAAGTTCCGGAATGGAGAATGTAAAAAAGTTTGTTGCTGTCAGCTCCGGCTACGGCTACGGCTACGGCTACGGCTCCGGCTACGGCTACGGCTCCGGCTACGGCTCCGGCTCCGGCTACGGCTCCGGCAACGGCTCCGG
>ERZ1035037.45-NODE-45-length-50514-cov-25.177768_pt1 | contig 50514 bp, 33 predicted proteins | sample MGYA00520618_ERZ1035037 | MGnify/ENA primary metagenome ERZ1035037 (study PRJEB33766, sample SAMN09781741) | gut metagenome | biome: gut microbiome | host: Homo sapiens | place: Madagascar | study: EMG produced TPA metagenomics assembly of the PRJNA485056 data set...
ACTCTTTATTCAATTTATCTAAAGTAAACTCAAAGAATTTCACCACTGCCTCTTTTGTCTTGCTGATATAGTTGGCATTTATCGAATCATAAGTGTCATCATTACCAACAAAAGAAGTACCATCGCCCTTCAGAATCACCACCTTATCCCTATCTTCATCCAAAGGTTGATTAGTTACCAAAGCACCCTTGCAAGTGGCCTGCTTTGGAGAAGACGCAGCATCTCCTAAGCCGAGTATTTCCAACTTACCCTCAGTACCATCAACACCTAGCAATTGAAATATCTTACAAGTAAACTTTGCCAACAATCGATTCTCAGGTGTGATAACACGCAAGATTTTACTTCCGTTTCCACTAAATGAAATATGACGAGGCATAGGCATACTCTTCAACTTCAATATCTGGGCAATGTGGTATATTATAGCTGTATAGAAAATGATAAAGACTATCTTGAAGTTCTCATCATCACGCAACAGCACATCAAAATCAATTACGCTTCTATCCAAATTTGCAGCAGCAGGATTTTCCGGCAAAGAGAAGAAGAAAGAGGCTATATTCGAAGGTTTAGTATTGGTATCCAAAATCTTCTTCAGTTCATCAATATCCTTTATTCTATCTTCCACCACTTTCTTGAAGTAGTCAATAATTCCATTATGAAGGCTTTCATCCAATGAGCTTTCAAATAGGTCATTAGAAGCAAACTTGAAAGATGTAACATTCTGCAATTCTCCATTTTTGGCAAAAGCAATATCCGTAGTACCTCCACCAATATCAATACTAACCAAATTGGTTGCAGTGGCATTTTGACGGAAGAAATATTGGATAGGAGCCGATGACTCTGTCATAGACTTAGTTGTCCCATTTCCAAAATATTTATGATATGCATTGTTCCATGTTGTTCGAATCAAATTTACTCGCTTTGGGGACATACTGATTGGATAAAACCATGTGATATCCGTTTGCTGCAAATTACCACCATTCATGACAACTTTATTGCGCAACATCAGCATCAAACAATCAATAAAGACAGAAATATAACGTTGTTCCTGCCCCTTTCCCCATTTTATGTTATCTTTTGGAGTATCATTGTAAGCATTAGACATACGCTTATTATAAGCAAATGGAATGTTCACCAACTCATAAGGCAATATTACGTTGTTCCAATCCACACCCTTGGCATGAGAGAGTACAGTTCTTGTTGGAAACTTAAACATAGATTCTTCACCAAGAATAAATGGCAGAAAATCATATTCCTCAAGCTCTTCATGAACCTGCAAAAAGTTTTGAATTGCATTAGGAGAAGTTTCAAACATTTTCACCATAGGACTGTCTTTTACGTCATAGGCAAATGTATGTGGTTCTAAATCTCCATTTTTCATAACTTCCACATGAGTGTTGGAAGTTCCTAAATCAACCGCAAACTTAAATTGTTCCGTACCTCTTTGCTGGGCAAATATTGGCACAAGAACACCTTGGTTATTATTTGCATCCGTAAGAACAATATAATCAAAGTTCTCCTTATACAATGTATAAGTTACAGCCTTATAAAAATCCTCTCCATTCTTATTTCTACAAGCATGAGTCACACTCAATTTATTCACACCTTTATAAAATGAGAATTGAAATTTACGACTATATGTACTTACACAGCCTATCTTATACAATGCTTCATTTGGGTTTGCAAACATGACATTAGGCATTAAGAAGCCTGTAAAATCAGCCTCAACTATTGCCCCCTCGTTACGACTTGGATTAGCCGCATTGCCTTCTCCATAATACAACTTCGTATATTCCACATATTTTACATTGCTATTACCCTTTATAGGAATACGCAAATATACCTTTACGCTCATATCATTGATGTTCTCCATCTTAATCATAGGAGAACCATCTACTAAAGGATTCTGCAAATCTACAGATGAGAAAAACTCAAAGAAGCGTCTCTTTAATGGCAACAAGTAGCTTTTTTCAACAGTAGGAGTTCCATCGTAATTTCCATCAAAGAAACTTTTTTTGTTCAAACTATGAGGTACTTGAATGATTGTATCTTCCAAGAAATCACCAATCGTCAAATAAGGATATATGGTTCCGTCATTTGGCAAACGTCTCAGATTTAAATCATCCTGCTTATCAAAATAACCAGCACGATTATCCTTACCCCACAAAGCTGTAGTGTAATGAAGATTTGCATACATATTACCCGATTCCACAGGGAGCACCAAAGGCATCTGCTCCAACTGAACCTTAGAAATAATCTCAAAGTCGCTTCCTTTAATTGGCTCATTCAATTTCTTTAGAATCGGAAAGCTTAACACCTCTACAATATTTGTCTGCTGATTTACAGAGACTTGAATATTACTCTTAGCTAAAGGGTCAGAACTTGTCAAGCCCTTTAACTCATTTCTGAAGTTCACATTCAAATTATTCAATGTCATCTGAAGGTATTCATACACTTCAGGAAACAAACCAGCAAAATCAGGAATTGATTTAGCCAAAACAAACCAAGCTTTTATATAGTCTTTGTCACGCTTATATAATGGTTGAAAATCAGAGTCAAAAGGTCTATCCTGTCCAAAATTAATCTCTTTGGACACATCCTCTAGTCTGTTAGCCGTGCTAAAGAATATTGTTCTTGGCGATGTTGCGCCTATAATATCCAACTCATTCAAGCCATTCTTATAATTCAAAATATAAATGTCCTGTAATTGATTAAAATTATAAGCCTTAGCATCAGACACCATGTACTTTCGCAGCGCATCAGCTAAATAGCGATGACCTTCCTTATCGGAATTCTCCAACAAAGAAATCATTGCCACAGAATCCCATTTTACAATTTCAATTTTATCAGAATATTTATCTATATTAAAAAATATCTCACCAACATCAAGAGTATCAGATACCATCTTATGGAAAATAGTATTTCCATCAAGATTAATTTTCTTGGTGTTCACATCAGGTTGACAAACACGCACAAAAGCAGTCTTTACCAGATCTATTCGGGCAAATGGAGAAGGGATTGATGTAATTTCATTCTTTGAAGAAGCCCCATCAGGATCATCTATACCATTCTTTCCATCTCGATTCTCTGAACTGTATGGAAAAGAAGCACTCTCATGCCAATCGGTGAAAGTATTATCACCATTTTTATATAATCTAAAAACCTTTGACATAACTAAAAATCAAATTTTTCTTTTGCTAATTGTTTTGTTGCTAAATAATAAACCTCAAGAAGTTTATCCTTTACATCCTTACTTCCTAATTTACCAACCTGTCCATTGATTCGGTCAATAAACAAACTGTAGTTGGATTTCAAGCTTTTAACTTTACGAGGAGTGACGTTTGTCACAACATCAAAAGGTTTGTCCCCACAATTCAAGTTAAATAAGTCTAACGACCTCTTATTATTTTTCATTTCAGTGAGCCAAGCCAAAAATCTAGCTTGAAAATCCTTTAAGCCACCAACAAACTGAGAACGATACAAATCCTCATTAAAACCAGAAACTTTTCCATTTGCTGCCAATTCACTTGTACTAATTGTATTCCAACTATGCTTAAAGCAATTTGACATTAGCACAAATTGAGTCAATGGGCATCTTACCATTTCAGTAATTCCTTCATAGAAAGAAGTAAAAGATACGGCATCACCTTCTTCTTTTATGCCCAATTCCTTGTTTACCGTTGTAGGATATGAATTCTTACTAAAATCAACAATAGCAGTTGCTGCCAAAAACTCTATTAGATGAGCATCATTCTTCTGTTCAACTCCGCCCTCATAATTTTCATAAACATTTTGAACATCATCACCCAAATAATAAAGAGCATTAATCTGATTATTTTTGCTTATGTTGTCCTCATAATAAGCCAGAGCTGATTTTGTTTTAGATATGAAAGTTGAAGAATCTATTTCGCTCTCATCACTTGGCTTAAGTTTGAAGTAAGGCAATATTGTCACCGCACCAATCTCCGCATCATTGATTGTCTGAAAATTCGGAAAAGAATTGCCTGTTCTCAGAGTTTTCAACAGGAGAGGAAATCCGCTTGCTCCTGTACCTCCAAAAATAGAACTAATGATAAATATTTTATCTCCAGCCGAGAAACCATTTGCAAAAGTATCAAAATCGTCAGAGTTGACTATCTGATTTAGGACAACACTTCCAATATTTGGGTTTCCCTTGAAACCAACATCCATCTTCGATTTGAGATTCTTTTCAGAAAAGAGCAACTTCACCATAGCTTGGTTTTCTCTACTCATCGTAGAGACATCCATAAATTTTTGGAAGCTCTTATCATCTGTATCTTTTATCTGCAATCTAAACCCAGGAAGTTCCTGATTAATAGATGTTCTAAAGAATTTATTATTATTAGAAGAGGCAAATGTTAGATTTTGTCTAATTCGTGAATATAAATTCATTAAATCCACAGTTCTTGACAAATCTGCATTCGATTCGTCTGGATCAATAAAAATTGGCACAATCTCGTCTTGCCCAAGTTGTACACCTGAAGCCAACATCATTGTCAAGGAACGGAGCACTCGTGCTCCTGTTCCACCTATACCATATATATATAATTTTGCCATACCAAAATCGATTAGAATGGAGAATTAGAAGAATTTTTACTTCCCCACTTCATTAATAAAGATAATATACCAAATACAAAAATTGCCAACAGCATATTGGCAAAACCAAAACACGACATATCCCCATAAGAGATATTTAAATCGTAATCCTTTTTAGTAGAAGGATCTATACCTACCATATAACCGAGATAATAATGACGAAGTACCCATTGCCATCCTATTAAGAAATTAACTACAGCATTGCTACCTAAAAATATCAGCCACCCCCACCATTTTGCCAATTTAGGATGGTCAATAATATAATAATACAACAAACAAATAAACAACGAAACAAGCAACATAGTAAAGCCTATAGGCACATACATATTTGTCTGTTGGTCTGGCGACAAATTACCCCAAAGGTAATTAGCCAAATCAAGTCCGAACACATCTTCGAACAAGCAATAAACACTGCCAAAGAATTCTCCCATAATATTAAAGTTTTAATTGTTTTTAATTCTAAAATCGATTGTAGCCAAGTTTGTACAATCCTTGTAAGCATCACTTACTCCCTTTATCAAGTATTTGATACCTGTTGTTTTATTCATATTTTTACGAATATCGCTACCACTATCATCATTTACCTCATCTACCCAAGTTGGCATAGCTGGAGGTGCAAAAGAAATAGTTTCAGAACAAGGCTTAGTATTTTTTGAAATAGCCAATCTCAAAATGTGAGTGTATTCAGACCCCTGTTTAACATTCTCTACACCACTTACACTAACATTTCTACCAGTACAGGAAACATAATTCCTAGAGGACATCAATGTAGCTTCTTCTTGAAGAGTTTCAGACATATCAACCATAAAATCAAAGACATACTGACCTTTGACATTAAGATTACCCTTAATCATGTGTTTCTTTAATGAAGTTGCAATATCGAAAGGCACATTAGTTGTTGAAGAAAATGCAACATAATTATCATAACCATGTTGTATAGTAGTCAAAGCAACCTTCTTATTAAGTCTACCCAACAATTCTTTATTACCTATCATCCAAATATAATAAGGTCGTTTTGACTCTATAGGTTCACATCCCTTAGCATAATAATACATACCTTGATAAGTAGAAGACAATCTTATGATTTCTACTCCTAACTTTGGATGTTTATTTAATGCTTTAGAAAAAGTACGGGTTACATTAGTCTGTTTTACCCCAAAGAAATTAACCGCATCACCTTGAGGCACATCCAATATGCAATCAGAGATAAACATTGATACACTATTATCCTCTGTTCGCATTACAATATTGTTTAACATATCAGCAATATCAGAATTGCTCCTACTACCTGCACATTTTGCAAAACTCGCAGGATTCAATGCCTCCTCTAATTTAGCTATATCTGCTTTAAATGAAGAAATCTGCGTATTGATATAATATAATTCAGTTGTATCCACTTTTAAGTCAAGAGCATTTACATAACTTTTCACTGCATCTTTGAACTCTGATTTTTGTCTCATATATCCATCCATACTACCAGAATTCTCTATGTAAACTTTCAATTTTACAGAATTATTGCTTTTTTGAATAGCAACAGGTTCCCATTGCACGAAAATACTACTATTTCCCGTACATGTTACTATAGCAACAACAACTATCAACAATACAACTAAAAGTATTATAATTTTAGCCTTATTTTGCATAAATATCATTTTTATCCAAAAGGCTCCATTTTGGAAAGTTTATATTAGTAGGTTACATATACAAAAAGCGCGGAGCCAGTCTGTTGCCCGTTCCACGCTATTAAGGCCTTCGCATTGCCCTGTCTGTCGAAACGAACAACGCTGGAAGCCCCACGCCGATGTAAGTATATAGTACCACCTATCAACTCATTGCTAAGTGCTATGAGCCAATAAGGGCTGTATATATGATACACCCCAAGGGGCGTCCCCGTTGCTTTGTTCTTGACAGACATTTGGAAGTTGCGAAGTTCTAATAGCGTCAAAACCAAAGCGTACAGTTACGCCTTTATGTATATATGTCCATCCCACCTTCGCCCAGTTGGAGCTTCCAGTAAGGATATGACACCGCAAAAGTAAGAAATATAATCGAAACCACAAAACTTTTATCGAAAAAGTTTCAGAAAAAGATTGTGTTAGGGTACACAATAGAGAAAAGGAAGTTTACTTGCTTGATAAACTGATTCAAATTCAGACATTGCTTACATTATCTTCGTAAACTATCAAATTTAATCCGATAAATATCGTACGCAAAAAAGTTTTTCCTCAAAAAAAGTATCAAAGTCTCATTTTTCGGTGCAGAATAAGACTTATATCTTTAATACACAGTACTTTATCATGAATGAGACTTCTCTAAAAATGGAGGAAGAAGTATCATCGAAGTATCATAAATTAGCGAGAAGTATCATGATTTCTTGCTTGCATCGAAAAAAAAATGCTTTATGAAGTGATAATAATAGCATTTGCAAGGCAATAAACAGGATGTTTTTGCGTTTAGTAAAACAGAATGTTTTATTCTTAAAACTTAAGAAACATGGATGAAAAGGAATTACTGAAAAAGGCTTTTGAGTACGGAAACGTACCTAGCAACATCACCTACTGTTTCACCGAACCATGTCCGATGAAAAACAAATGTATCCACTATCTATCTGCACTCTACAAAAACGAGAAGACTGATAGAGGGGATGCCATCTTCCCAAATGCCCTGAAAAACGGAGAATGCAAGTACTTCGCACCGCTGCGTGTCGTGAAAATGGCATGGGGATTCGACAAACTCTTTGCCGAAATGAAAGTGAAAGACGCTCCTGCACTGCGCGCCGAAATGAGAGACTACCTCGGTAGCAAAGGACAATACTACCGTTACAAACTGGGACAACTGAAACTTCTCCCAGAACAGCAGGCATATATCAAACAGCTCTTCGCCAGATATGGATATAAAGATGTTGAATTCGACCATTTCTCAGAAGAGATTGACTTCACTAAAAGCTAATCTTTTTCTCTGCCCTCCAGATGTTCTATCCATGCCATTTAAGCGGTCTATCCATGCCATTTAAGCGGTCCCATGGTGAACACGTGACGGGCTACCGGAGAACACGTGCAGGGCAGTTGAAGAACAAGTGACGGGCAGTCATTGCCCGCACAGCGGGCAACAAGTGCCCAATTTACGAACCGAACTTTGGGCAACACAAGAAAGAGTTTATAGTTAATAGCTAATAGATTGACAATTAACCATCTTAATAAATATATTCAATGAAGATAACTATTGTTCATACAAACAACAAGAAGCAGCTACTCGTCAGCAACAAGACGATGGAGAAATTGCTGGAGCGCATCGCCAAGGATGACAGCAAGAATACTGTTACCCATTTCCGCGAATACGTGACCTATATGGAAAGCGGCTACGAATATTACAAGGATATGCCAACCTGGAAGCACATCTATCCTGCTGCTGAATTCGCCAAAGACGAAAACAACAACCTGAAGATGAAGACTTGCAACGGTATCCTGCTGCTGAAATTCGGAAACATCACAGATGTGGACGGCGTGGAGGGCGTGAAACGCTCGGTTGCCATGCTGCCTTCTACCTTTGCTGCGCTGGAAGGTGCTGACGGAAAGTCGGTTATCGTATTGGTAAAGTACAGCAACGAAACAGATTCGCTGCCTACCGACGAAGCGGATGCTGAACGACTGTACCGCATCGCCTACCAGCAGATTCTGCCTGTATATCAGGCGATTGCCAAGGCTTCGGTGCTCACAGACGGTCCGAAGTCTTCTATTGAAGCAGGTTCCAATCTTTCTTTTGAGCCTTCGATGCACAACAGTTTTATGATGACGCTCGATGCAAAACCTTATTTCAACAATAAGGCGATGGCGATGAAGATTGACAGTAATGCACGTTCTCAAAGCCCAGCTCCAAATATGGATAATGTTCAGCAGTCGATTCCTGGTTCCGATACTCCGGAAGAAGAAAAGAAAGTTGACAAGAACAGCGTTCGCGAGAATATCATGAGCATGATGCAGCTGCTGAAAAGTAAATATAACTTCAGATACAACACGGTGATGAAATTCGTGGAATACATGCCGAAGGAGAAAGGTTGGTATGGTTTCCAGCCCGTAGATCCGAGAGTGCAGAAACGCATGACGTTAGAGGTGCAGCTCGCAGACATCCGGGTAAGCATCAAGGATATACGAAATTTTCTGGAGTCTGATTACATCAAGAATTATAATCCGATAGATGAATATCTCTTCCAATGCTACGACAAATGGGACGGGAAGGACCATATCCGCGCCTTGGCCCGTACGGTTCCTACCAACAATCCTTACTGGGCAGACTGGTTCTACACCTGGTTTCTGGGCATGGTTGACCAGTGGCGCGGCTTTACCCATCGCCAGTATGGCAACTCGGTGGCTCCGCTTCTGATTTCCAAGCAGGGTTACAACAAGAGTACTTTCTGTCGCCGGCTGTTGCCGCCAGAACTGCAATGGGGATATTGTGACAATCTGGTTCTGTCTGAAAAACGTCAGGTTTATCAGGCGATGGCGCAGTTCATGATTATCAATCTCGATGAGTTCAACCAGATTTCGCCACAGGTGCAGCAGGGATTCCTGAAGAATCTCATCCAGTTGCCTACGCTGAAATACAAGCCTCCGTATGGCAGTCATGTGATGGAGTTTCCTCGTCTCGCCTCGTTCATCGCCACGAGTAACATGAGGGATATTCTCACCGATCCTTCCGGCAACCGAAGATTCATCGGTGTGGAACTGACGGGGCCTATTGACGTGAGCGTGCGTCCGAACTATCAGCAGCTTTTCGCCCAGGCGCTGACCGCTTTGCGCAATGGTGAGAAGAGTTATTTTGATGCGGAACAGGTGAAGTTGATCATGAAAAACAACTACCAGTTTGAGGTGGTTGAGCCGATAGACCAGTATTTCCTGCTCTATTTCGAGTTGGTTGATGATGAGAAAGAGGGTGAATATCTGACTGCCGCCGAGATTTTCGACTATCTGAAAAAGCAGATAGGTTCATCGCTCAAGGTGAACAGTTTGATGGGATTCGGCAGAAAACTGGCGAACATGAGTGAGTTAAAACATAAGAGATTTGCAGATGGAATGAAGTATCTTGTAAAGAAAAAGTGAATTAATGATACTTCTATGAGACTTTAATGAGACTTCTCGGCATCAAAACCGAGAAGTCTCATTCTCTTTATCTTATTATCTATCAAGTCTTTAAGTCGATATTTTCAATAGAAAATGAGACTTTGAGACTTTTTTCTCAAAAAAAACTTTTTCACGTAAGAGAAAACTATTATCCTTTAGATAGCATAAAGGAAGGTGCGGATGAACCAGTAGCAAACGATACCTGCGATGTAACCTACGAAAGCAATCCAGGAGATATGCTTCATATACCAGCCGAAGGTAATCTTCTCCAAGCCCATTACTACCACACCAGCGGCACTACCGATAATCAGCATAGAACCTCCTACACCGGCACAGTAGGCCAGCAACTGCCAGAAGACACCATCCACAGCCATATCGCCAGCGGCTGCCACAGGATACATTCCCATACATCCGGCTACCAGAGGCACATTATCAACAATACTTGAAAGCACACCGATGATACCAGTTACGAGGTAGTGGTTGCCATCGAATACGACGTTCAAGCCTTGCCCCAAAGCAGTCAACACGCCAATCTCAGCCAGACAGGATACTGCCATCAGGATACCGAGGAAGAAGAGGATGGTACTCATATCAACACGAGAAAGCAACTTGGTTACCCGCTTCTGAGTACCCTCGGCATCAGCTCCACGATGCAAACCGCGATAGAAAACTTCGGTAGCAGTCCAGAGAACGCCCAATACCAGAAGGATTCCTACGAATGGAGGCAAGTGGGTGATACTCTTGAAGATAGGAACGAAGATCAAACCGCCTACTCCCAACCAGAACACTGCCTTGCGCTGACCTTCGGTGAAATCGCTGACCGATGCATTCTGCTGGGCAGAAACCTCAGGCATCACGAGTTCGCCCTTCAACATGGTCTGAAGGATGAGGGCAGGAATCACCATGGAAACCACAGACGGCATGAAGATTTCGGCGATAACGCCGGCTGCAGTAATCAATCCCTTGTTCCAGAGCATGATGGTGGTAACGTCGCCGATTGGCGAGAAGGCACCACCCGAATTGGCAGCGATGATGACGAGGGATGCATAAACCATGCGGTCCTTGTGGTCGGTGACGAGCTTTCGGAGAATCATGATCATCACGATACTGGTGGTCAGATTGTCGAGGATAGCAGAGAGGAAGAAGGTAAGGATAGCGATACGCCAGAGGAGCGCACGCTTCGACTTGGTCTTCATCACCTTGCGAACCCAGTTGAATCCGCCGTTCTGGTCAACGATTTCCACGATGGTCATCGCACCCATCAGGAAGAAGAGTGTTGTGGCGGTATCGCCCAGATGTTCCTGGATGATTCCGGTCACCTTCTCCACCATTCCAGCAGCACCGCCTGTATAATCAGGGTGCATCAACTGAAGATACTGCATAGGATCCACCATGTAGAGGGTCCAACAACCTACCAACATCAACAGGGCAATCGCTGCCTTGTTTACCTTAGTCAAGCTTTCGGTAGCTATGAGTGCATAGCCGAGCACGAAAACGACAATAATAGAAATTGTAAGTGTAGTCATTACTTTTTATTTATTATTAGATATTTTTCCTTTATGTATGATTTGGTACCCACAATTGCCAAACGGTTGCAAAGATACAAAAAGAAAAGCAATAACCACACGATTCCTTATTATAATTGTATGAAATCGTTTACTTACTTACAGTTTTAACCTAATAATAACTGATTTTCTTTGCGCATCTAACTGATTATTCTTACTTTTGCACATCATTAAGTATTCTTTTTAAAGCATCAGCAATATGAAACATCATCATTATATGAAATATCAGCTTTGGCTTCTCCTCTTCCTTCCTACCTGCCTCATGGCACAGAACAAGGAAGAGAAGATGCCTGGACATATCACAAAAATACAGAAACTGGAGGATGTGAACGTAACAGGGAATCGTCCTCACTTCATCAGACTTAAGGGATATTATCGCAGTTACCAGACCAACGACTCTGTAATGAAATACTTCAACGACGGCATCGTGGAGTATTACATCAACCTGAAGAATGGAAAGACGGCTCTCAATGCCTATTCCAAAAGAAATCTTCACAACAGCCGACTCGTTTCCGAAGACAAAAAGCGAGCATTCATGGTCAGTGACGAAGGAACCTTCCGACCTTGGCCGGAAGAGAAGACACTTATTGAGCAATATCGAAAGAAATATCAGCTGAAAGATTCACTGGGCTCTCAACTCGTCCTGCTCAATCAGCAGACAATAGGCAGTATTCAAACGGACAGCAGCCGGAATATCTGTCAGATAGAAATCAACCAGCTTCCTACCTACAAGAATCTGACGCACCAGCTTTTCGGTTATACCCAGACAGATATCTACGACCATGTGGTGGAAGCCTATCAGATAAGTCCTGAAGATTACTATTCCTTCAAGGACCTGCTCTTCCAGAAATCTGACAACAGCTATCTTTTCTCTCATAAGAAAGACAAGCAGCAGCAACTCATCCATGTGATTACCGAGCTATATATCACGGAAAAGGAGTATGTAGAAAAGAAGCAATCCATCAAACCGGATTCTTCTACTCCCAAAGAATCAGCTGCCGCCATTACCGATTTCTGCATCAGAAACAAGATACCTTCCTTGCCTGAAGCAACAGAGCAGGAGATGCAGCAGTTGACTCCCTATAATCCTGCAAACATGAAAGAGATAAAGGAGTAAGGGGGCTAAAAATATTGCCTGATGAAATCGCTTACTTACGGATTTCTTCCAAAACCCGTTCTATTTTGCGTATCCAGTGCTCATCGATTTCCACTTTTTCGGCATAAGACTTGAAGTTCATCACCACGTCTTCCACTTCTTCTATGATACTAGAAGCATTTCTGATATCCTGTCTTTGTGCAAAAAGCATCAAATCCTGCTTCGTTATATTCTTTCGCTTGCCAAGAACCGTAAGTTCATGGTTACGATAGAAATGCGAATCAGGATCGGCGGAAAATACGATGTCGTAAGCTGGCGATATATGCCATTCTCCATTGGGATACATCACAAATGAGAAGTTCTTGGTATGGTCATCAACATTCTCTGCAAGAACATTAAACACCATTCTTCTATACTGCTGGGTTTGCTCTTCTGCAGACAATTTCAGTTTTCTACCCACCACAAACAAATCTTCGTAAGTATCAGCCAAGGAACTCATGGCAGCTAAAGTCTGAGTATATATTTTTCTACCCTCCACTCTATCAAAGCGTTGGGTCAGGAAATTCTGGGTCCCTTCAATCTCTACCAAACGAGAAGGCATCATGTTGATACCGGCATCCTTGGCCATCAGATAATAAGCCATTTCTACCCTGGTAAAAGGAAGTTCATTTTTCCTGCTTGTATCAAACTTCAATATATAGTGCTTAAAGTTAGTTGGCAAATCGGCTTGGCCAGAACGAATAATACCTGTAGTTTCATCCATGCCGATAATAGCCTTAGGGCGCTGACCACCAGCGGAAGTTCCCACCTTGTACAGATTTTCCAGAATAAGACTGTTGCTCATATCAATGTTCACATCCTGCCTGTCCAGAAATATCTTATTGGCAAGTTCATAAAGTGAAGCCAACTCGATATTTACAGATGCATCCTCCTGGATATGAGCAGGCTGAAATTCCAAGGCACCCATTGCTCTCTTACCGATAAAAGACAGTCTATCCACTGAATTTACCATTTTGGATTGCAGATGATTGGCTTCCATCCATTTCTGGAAGACCACATTTCCCCAATGGTCAGGCAGAGAATCTGCTATGAACTCAGGCAAACCTGCATAAAGTTTTTCTCTGTTTCCAGACATAGGGAAAGTTCTTTGGACATAAACAGAATCCAACGGTGCTACCAATGGAGCAATATTCCATCCATACTGCATAAAATCCTTGTCGAATTGGAAGACAGAGCAGCTGCGCTTGTCATCCCAAGACAACAAGCCCACATTCTTATCCCACAAATTCACCTGCACAACATTATCTTTCATGTCTTACCCTTTCCTTCTTTTCATTCATTCTCTTCACTTGGCTAGGCAGCATTGGCAATGGCGGCAAGAGTTTCTCTGCTTCCTGCAGGAATCCAATGCTCCTCAACAGAGAAAGAATAGTGCCAAAGCCTATGTTCTTAGCTTCGCCTTTTTCAAACTGGCTAATGGTGAAAATGCTCACACCTGCCTTTACAGCCACCTCTTTCTGAGTGAGATTGCTGAACAGACGATATTGCTTGAATCGTCCTCCCAATTCTGATATAATCTCAGAATTAGACTTTGCCTCTATACCATATTCCGTAATCATGCTGCAAATATAGTTATTTCTTTATTTATCGCCAAATATAGGGTTAAATATTTAAATATCTTTAGTTATTGCAATAAAAAATGTTACTGAAGATGCTTCGCAGATATACCATAAAGAGAAACGCCCAAGGTTACGGGCAAATTCTTTTTCCTATCTGTACACAGATTTCTTACGCAGCCTTTCTTGAAATAAGCAGGAAAATGAATTTCGCCATTACCGCTACTTGCCATAACAGCTACACCTATATAATATTTATGATTGCGCTCCAGTTTCAACGGTTCTTCTATCCAAACAGACAAATCCTTCTTATCTGAAATTTCGGATAATCGGACGTACAAAGGTCGATGCTGTACAGGCATAAAATTTGTTCCCTTTACTTCATAAATGATTAAACGAATTGTGCATGAAGCAAAAGTACATTTTTGTACTCGCAACTTGGCTGTTTTCACATAATAGTCTTTATTTACAACAAATAAGGGTCCCGTTTCATATTTCGTGTTTCTAACGTTATGAAATGCGACATCACCTGGTGCCCGAACTCCCTTTCCAAGAATGCCTTCCTGCTTTTTACCGGAAACAACAGTTACATCAGACAAATCACAGGTCTTTTCCTTCAACGTAAGTTGCAGCGAAGTCTTTTTGCTATATACATCATAAGGAATTTTACTAGTCTGATAACTGATATGACTAATCACAAGTTCCTGTTTCATACCATCGGGTACCACCAGAGAGAAATTTCCTTCCTTGTCAGATACTGCATATATACTATCTACATATACGCTAGCGAATTCAACGTTCTTACCAAATTCATCTACAATATGTCCTTTTATAGTCTTATTTGCAGCAATACATGACAAAGAAAAGAACTCGCAGACAATCAGAAAAAATATAAATCTCCTCATATTCTTTACTTTAAAATTTTATTAGAAATTATTTTATGCTTATATGTACAGAATCGTTATTTAAATATAGTAGCGTAAATCCCGATAGGCAACAATATGCCTATCGGGATAATCCATATATATATCTACATTTTCAAAAAATCTGCTTTACTGCGGCTGCAAGGTATAATCAATCTCACCATCCTGAGGACGATGGATGACTACCAAAGTCTGATAGGTATCAAAGGTCTCATCCCAACCATCAAACTTCATCGGTAACTTGTCGATAGGGAAATAGCCATCGCCCTTGCCACCATAGCCATAGTTTACATGCACACGTCCCTGCTTGTCATAACCATCGATGACGAAAGAATGAGAGAAATAGTTTGCCTCACCATTCTTATAAGAAGTACCGCCATAAAGCACTGGGCGACCGGCACTCAACTCGCGGAATACCACTTCCTTCCAGAGCTTGGCATCCTGCTCGTTAGGATAATCACGATAACCGTAATACTTCACAATGTAACCAAACTTGGCAGGAAGCCCCGTTGCCGCCTCTTTCGGATAAGCGGTGCTGACACCAGAACCATAACTGGTGTTCACAGCCTCACCACAATGAGCCATCAACTGAGCTACGGCATTAGCCTGGGCATCGGTATATTCCACACCCTCGTAAGTAGGCAACATCTGGTCCCAATCTATCTTGGTGCCATCGGCATATTTCTCTGGATACTGATAATAATTCATAATCTGAGACAAAGCTGTAGCCACACAGCCCGTAAGCGATGGCTTGCCATTATCTAATGGAGTGGCATTATAATAAGGTGCATACTGATTCCAGGTTGTGGTGAGAAGCGCAGGAACTTCTTCCTTGCAACCCTCAGGGATGTCATCACCCTCGCTCCAGGTGAATTCATCGTAACCACCTTCGCCTACCTGATTGCCATCATAATCGTTCAGGTAAGAATAGAACCAGACATCACCCTCTTCCTTGGTGCCATCAAACTGAGAATAACCACTGGCAGTATAAAGACTTACATAATACTGGCTGCTTACATAGAAAGCATAATAGCCACTGCTTGCCGTGCCCACAGGAGTAATCTCGGTAGAACCCTCTGGAACGGTGAAGCTGATGCTATAGCCTTCCTCGCCAAACGGTTTATCGATGGTATAGGTACCATCATCGTATGCCACGATAGTGGCCTTGAAACTGCAGCCCAGACCTACGGATGTATAAGTACCGTCAGCTCGCCAAAGCTCACTCTTGGTACGCTTGAAGGTGAGCGAGATAGGCTCAGAATCGGCATAGTTCTCATCGTTGCTCGATGCGATAATCTGGATGGTATATTCACCGATAGGCAGGTCGGTAAGGGTCACACTGTTGGTTTCCACACTACCCGTCTTCACCTCGCCATCTACCGTATAGCTATACTTGTAGATATCGGCATGCTCTACTGCCGGCCATGAAATCGTGACACCGCCATTACCGGTTTCTGCCGTAGGAGTAGGCTTAACCAGCGGAGTCTTGGCATTGGTAGTTGCCTTGAGGGTTGCGATAGGCGAAGTGGTCTTGTCGCTGTTCAAAGGCGAATATGCCCATACCTTCAGGGTGTAGGTGCTGCTAGGCTTCAAGCCCGTGGTAACTACAGATGTGGCAGCGGTTACACCACCCTGCACTACCTTTTCATCAGCATCGTAAAGTTCGTAGGCATACTGGGAAGCGCCAGCCACAGGCTGCCAGTTGAAAGCCAGCGAACTTACCGTTTTGCTTCCTTCGGTAACAGCAGGAGTCTCCAACTGCGTCTTCACCACATCGTCACTGCTGCAGGCAGTGAAGGTTGTGGCAAGGAGGAATGCTGCCATCAGCAGCATCCCCATCTTGCGTATTATTGATTGATTCTTTTTCATCGTTTTCTTTCTTTAAAAAGTTTCATTACTCTGCGGCTGGAATATTGGTGCTGTCCCAATACATATATATATAGGTATAGCCCGATTCATTACCGTCTGAATAATAGATATAAGGAGTCTGGAAACCGGCGTATGATGTGGTTGAACCACTCATGTCGATGGATGCATAGTCATCGCTTGTGGTATCCAGATAGAAGTTGATGTAGCTGATGCCCTTGTCAGCTCCCTCAGGTGTCCAGCTAGCATACTCGTAATTATCAACATCCTTCATCAGATACCAGTAAGTACCGCCATCAGGGTCGTTCATATAATGGTCGGCTGGCATGAAGATACCCTTCCAGGTGCTTCTGTCGGAAGCCGAGAACGCCGAAGTGGTCCATGTTCCGTTGGCATCCTGAGGAATGATATAGAAGCCCAGGTTGATGCCAGAACCCAGATAGTTCTCGATGTAGAACTTGTTCTGACCCTCCAACTGATAGATATCAGACTTGACAGATGGGAAGATATCGCTCTGATACATGAAGGTGGCATTCTCCACTACCTTGACCCAACGGGCCACCATCACGGTGTAACTAAACACCGGCGAACCATCTACCTTGACATAAGGATTCGTGGCAGCCTCATCCAGATGGATGGTACACTGATACGACTGAAGTGCCTGGAGACCAGGACAAGCTACGGAAAGAGTTGCCTCTGATTCACCATCCTTAAACTCCACAGCAGCAGGAACCTTGAACACGGCATCTGCCTTATCCACAACCACAGGGATGGAAACATCGCCCTTGGTGTTCTGGCGCTTCACCTTTAAATCAACCGTTGGTCGAGCCGCATATTCCTCAGGAGTAAGCACCTCGCTGGCTGCATTGGCTGCAGCAAAGTAGGCTCCCATATTATCCTCCGCCACTTTCTGGGCAGGCTGATAATCATCATCGTCGCTACATGCAGTGAAGGCAGTGATGGCCATACCCACAAGCAGCATATATAATAAATGTTGTAACTTTCTCATTTTTCTTGTTCTTTTTTAAAAAGTAAGATTTTTCTGAACCGGATGCATCAGTGGATTACTCTGCCGTGATGGCTCCAGATGGATTTGGTCCAAGTACCACTGCCGGGTTTCTATCCTTCTCATCCTCAGGAATCATATAGTTCATCCAAGGTGCCACATAGCCGGCATAAGAGTTGAGCTGATAGCTTGCCTCGTAGTTACTGCCTGTATAATGGCGCTTGACAGGAAGATTGAGACGCTTGTAATCGAAGAACACCAGTCCCTCACCCCACAGTTCAATACGGCGCTGTACCATCAGGGCTGTGATGAAATCGTCCATGGTCTTTGCCTTGCACTGGTAAGAACCATCGGTATAACGATACGTGTTCACGAAGTCCTGCAATGCCTGGGCTGCTGCCGCAACACCCTGGGTATGAGCGATGGCCTCGAAATAATCGAAGTACATCTCCTCTACTCGCATCAGCGGCAGCGAAGCAATCTGACCGGTCTCCAAATCGTTCTTGGTGATACCGCCACTACCTGCACGGAATTTCATATTGGCATACTTAGGAAGCTTTGCCCACTCCTCGCCCGTCATCTTGGTCTTGTAACCGGCAGGTACACTGTCCTTACCAGCCGCATTGATCTTCTCTCCGGCATCATCAGGATTTACCCAACTCTTGCGGCGCCAGTCTTTCGTAGAAATCTTGTCGTAGAGAGCCTTGCTGATACAACGGTAAGAATTAAACTGACTCATACTCCATGTAGCCTCTGAGCACATCCACCCCCAGAAGGTGTACCACTCTGCCGTATTAATCTGCTCCTTGCTGTTAACCAGCGTACCGAACATCCAGGAATCGTTGGCGGTGTTGAAACCCGTGTTGGTATCCGACCACTCCGCCTCTGTCAGCGGTTTGTAGGTATCGGCATGAATCGCCTTCTGGGCATATTCTGCAACCTTGGCAAAACAGTCGTTGGCAGAAGTGATGCCCAACGTACCATATCCATCTTCATTCTTGTCTGCCTCTATCTGCTTGGCAAGATCGTCAGCACTCTGCTCAAAACGAGATGCCATGGCAAGCCAGAGACGGGTCTTCAGACCATAGATCACGCTCTTGTCCATGAAAGCCTTATTGCTTCGGCTATAATCTGCCAAAGCCTCTTCTGCCATATTCAGGTCGTTCATGATGAAACGATACATGGTGTAGAAAGGCACACTTGGGTTATTGCTCAACTCCGTCTTGCTGGTAGTCTCCTTCACGATAGGCACTGTGAGTCCATATATTCCCGACTGAGTGGCAGCATCATCCAGACTAGCCACGCCCGTCTTGCGATACTCATAGAGTCGATACAGGTCGAGATACAGCATGGCACGATAGCCGTAGCCCTGTCCCAAATATGGCACAGCGCTCTTGTTGCCTCCATCCACGGCACTCTTGGCAGCTGAGATAACATTGTTGGCATTCTTGATGAATGAATAATAATAGTAGAATGGATAATAATAAGCATAACGCAATGTAGATCCATCCTCGATATAAGACCAATAGTTGTAACCATTGTCGCTCATCGGGAAATCCTCACAAAGCAGGTCGCGCATGTACATCTGGCAAGGATAACCCCAGTCTTGAGTGTAGGCGCTGCCACCATAGGTATTCCAAGTGGTGAGGAAAGAAGGAAGACTGTTGGCAAGATACTCCAACGACTTGCTTGACGAACTGATCTGACCAGGCACCGCCTGATCGTTCGGGAATGTTTCCTCTATACAGCTGCTGAGACTCAGCACACCCAGTGCCATCCCCATCGCTGCAATGATATGATTGATATTTCTTTTCATTTTCTTCATGTCTTAAAATAACGATAATACATCTTGATGGAAGCTATCCATCCTTAGAACTGTACGGTGATGCCTCCTGTGAAGGAACGAACCAGCGCATAAGATGTCTCTGAAGAAGAACCCCAGAAGCCACCTCGTGGGTCGAAGCCCTTACGCTTACTCCAATAGTAGAGGTTATCACCCGATACATATACTCTCAAGCTGCTCAATCCCAGGCTATTTACCCATTTACGAGGGAAGGTGTAACCCAAGTTGATGTTCTGCAGGGTAAGAGTAGAAGCATTCGTCAGGAAGCGGTCGGAAGTGATAGCCGAACTGGTATCCACATCCTTCACGGCATACTGGAAGCGTGGGATATCCGAGTTGGTATTAGTCTCTGACCATGCCTTCAGGATGTCCTTGTGGAAAGAGAATCCAGTGTTTCCTGAAGATGGATTGCCCATCAATGCCTTGTAACCATAGTCGATTGCCTTGCCGCCCAGACTGTAATTGAAGGTTGCCGAGAAATCGAAGCCCTTGAATGATACGGTGGTACTGAAACCTCCATAGAGGTCTGGATCTGGTGTTCCGCAGTTGAAATAAGAGGCTGTTGAGCTGGAAGTGGTTGTGGTCAGCTCGCCGGTAGTCTCATCCACCTTATACCAGGAAGACTCACCATCTGCTGTAACTCCAGCATATTTCTTCAAGCGGAATGTGTGCATAGGCAGTCCTTCACCATAGAAGTAGAGTCCATTTACATAACCAGGATGTCCATCAAGCATACTGCCCTTGTTGTCCTCGTTGAGCATCGTTATCTTATTCTTGTAATGGGTAGCGTTGAGATTGATCATCCACGACAAATCCTTGGTACGGATTGGCGTAAAGTGCAAATCGAATTCCACACCTCGGTTGACCATATCACCCACATTGTCGTAAGAACCGGTATAACCACCAGAGAATGGCACATATACGAAGCAGAGCATATCGGTGGTCTTGCGACTGAAGTACTCGATACTACCCGTAATACGGCTCTTGAGCAGTTCAAATTCGACACCCGCATTGAAGTTACTGTTGGTCTCCCAGGTAATATTCGGATTACCCACGGTATTCTGCACAAAACTTACCTCGCCATTGAAATTGCTGAGATAATAGGTATCGGTATAACGGTAGTCGCCAATGGCATCATTACCCTGCTGACCCCATGAAGCCTTGAGCTTCAACATATCAATCCAGGAAGACTGGAACCACTTTTCCTTGCTCAGAATCCAGGCACCACCGAAGGAATAGAAGTTACCCCAGCGATGGTCGGGATGGAAACGGGATGATGCATCCCTACGATAAGATGCCTGCAGGAAATACTTGCCATCATAATCGTACATCAGACGAGAGAAATATCCCTCTGTATTATAGTTGCTGGTATTGCTACCATTGGAAAGCACCTTCACGGCACCATCCAGTTCCTGTGCACCAAAGTAAGAAAACATCTTCTCCTTGTCGCCAGAAAGATAGTTGTACATATACTTATAGTTCTCATGACCCAACATGAGGGTAAAGCTATGCTTGTCTATCTGCTTGCTATAGTTGGCAATCTGCTGGAAGTTGACTGTATAAGTCTGATAATTTGCCTTGAAAATATATCCACCCGGATAAACAGTGGCTGTATTGCCATAGAAAGGCTGGGTGGTCTGAGTATTCTTCCACTCATTGTCGGTCACAGTACCGTTCAGAGTCAGTTTCAAGCCTTCGATAGGGGTAATATCCGCAAAACCATTGAGGGTAAATACATTGGTAAAGGTCTTGTTGGCATTCAACTTATCGGTCTGCAGCATGTTTCTCAGAGGCTCCAATCCCGTAGGACGGTGGGCGCCGCCATTTCCGCCATCTCCATAGTCGTACATCTTGCCATTCTCATCGGTCATGATGTTGCCTTCTCCATCACGCAGATAAACGGGATAGATAGGCGCAAAGCGGGTGGTGATGTCGAAAACGGTCTGGCTACCATCGCTTACATCGTTCTGGTCGGTATGGGCGAAGTTCACATTTGCTCCAACCTTCAACCAGTCCTTGGCCTGGTAATCAGCCTTGATACGGGCGGTATAGCGTTCGAAATCAGAGTTATATACAATACCCTCGTTCTTCAGATAACCCAAAGAAGCATAATAAGTCATCTTATTGCTACCACCCGTAATACTCATGTTGTATTCCTGGCGCAGCGCATTGCGGAAAGCCTCATCCACCCAGTTATCAGGTGTGAGTGTATAAAACTTGCCGTTATTATAGACACGATTGCCCAAGGTGGCATTCGGATTCAGGCGGCCATTGGTACCGATAAGATACTGTCCCTCAGGAACGGCATAGACCACATAGCCCAATCCGCCCTTATCGCTTGTCTTGCCCATGGCTTCATTGGCAGCGACATGCGCATCGAAAGCCGACATGCCCTTGTCGCGTACATTATAATTATAGAGAGCCTTGTAATAGGTTTCGTAATACTCGGCAGGGTCGGTGATACGGTCGTAATCTATGGTGGCACGACTGTTGCCGCTCCATTTTGCCTCAAAGCTGATGGTAGCCTTCTCAGCCTTACCCTTCTTGGTGGTAATCATGATGACACCATTGGCACCACGGGCACCATAGAGGGCGTTGGATGCCGCATCCTTCAACACGGTGACACTCTCCACATCGTTAGGGTTGAGGTTGTTCCAGCCGCCATCGTATGGAGCACCATCCACGATAATGAGCGGAGATGTTCCGGCGTTGATGGAACTGAAGCCACGGATGGCAAAAGAAGGGGTGGCTGTTGGCGAACCGGAAGTATTGGTCATCTGCACACCGGCTACCTCGCCCTGCAATCCGCTGAACACATTGGTAATCTGCTTTTTCTCCAGAAGGTCACCTTTCACAACGCCCGCAGAACCCGTGAAGGATGATTTCTTCTGCTCACCGTAAGCCACAACGATGACCTCGTCGAGCTCACGGTCTTGCGAATGCATGCTCACCTTCATACCCGGCGCCGCCTTTACGGTCTGGGAATCCATACCGAGGTAACTGATAACAATCATCTCACCTTTTTTAGCACTCGGCAAGCTGAACTTACCATCAATGTCGGTCACGGTTCCGGTTTTAGCACCTTTCACCATGATCTGTGCACCCACTACGGGGTCTCCATTTTCATCGAAGACCTGTCCCCCAACCTGTCCGGAAGACTGTGCCAGCACTTGCCCCGAAGCAGCCAGCAACAGGGAAGCAAATAAAACCTTCATTTTCATATATCTTCTCTTCTTATATTTAATATCTCTTCTCTCTTTATCATGAATACACATTATTATATATTGCCACGTTATCCATTACAAAGTTTTATACAAAATATGTATTCAGATGCAAAGGTATGATAAATTCTACTAACCACCAAACAAAAATCACAATAATTACTATTTTGCATAGCAAAAAGATACATTTGCCAAAGAATTAGCGTTTTAATGATAACTTTTTAAGTTTTGTTTTTTCCCAAAAGGCAAACAGTTTTTCGCCCGTAACATCTTTGTCGCAGCTTCGTCAATGCCTTTCAACCTCATTGCAACCCTGGTGTAATAAAACCACCGTACCTTTGCAACCGAAATCAAACGATATAGGTTATGAATGCTAAAAGGGGAATTATTGTATTAGGATTGCTCTCGGCGGTAAGCATACCAACGTGGGCGCAACAGATTAAGGGTGTGGTTATCGACCAGAAATCGAAAGAGACACTCATCGGTGCAGTCATCACTGTGGATGGAACCAACGTGAAGGCTATCACCAACATCGACGGAAACTTCCAGATCGATGGACTGAAGAAAGACAAGACATATACTCTATATATTAATTATGTAGGATATAAGACTCAAAAAATTGACGGGGTTCAGGCGAAGGACGCAGACCAGGTAATTGCGCTGCAACCTGATGAACAGCAGCTGAAGGAGGTGACCGTTACCGCTGTGGAAAGGCGTAATACGGATGCGGCAATGATACAGGTCGCCAAAAACAGTCCCGTCATCGTGAGCAATGTTTCGGCACAGGAAATATCTCGTACTCAGGATACGAATGCGGGTGAGGTGATACGCCGAGTGCCAGGCGTGAGCCTCATCGACGATAAATTCGTGATGGTTCGCGGATTGTCTCAACGTTATAACAATGTGTGGGTGAACGGAGGAGCGGTGCCTAGTTCTGAGGCTGATTCAAGGGCATTCTCCTTCGATATCATCCCAAGTTCGCAAATCGACAACCTCACCATCGTGAAGTCGCCAACGGCTGAATATCCTGCTGATTACTCGGGCGGTTTCATCATCGTCAACACCAAGGAGATTCCGGCAGAAAACAGTTTCAACATCGCCGTGGGCGGAAACTGGAATACATCTTCTGCCTTTCAGAATTTTTCTTACTCGAAAGGTTCTGCAACCGATTTCCTGGGCTTCGACAATGGCTTGAGAAACCTGAACGGAGGCATCCATGCTGACCTGAATCAGCAGCTAGATGCCAACGGAAAACCGGTGGGCGATTATGCAACTTCGCTCCTGGGCAACGGGCTTAACAACGATTGGCTCGTGAAGAACAGGAAGCCTCTGGGCGACCTGAAACTGGCAGCCAGCCTGAACCAGCGCTGGATGCTCGGCGGAAGAACACTCGGCATGCTCGCCGCCCTGAACTATACCAACGAATACCGCACCTATGAGAACATGGAGAACAACCTCTATGGCATCTATGATGCAGCCAATGACAAGCCGAACTATCTTCGTCATTCAGTTGACGACCAGTATAATAATAACGTCAGACTCGGAGCGATGCTCAACTTCACCTTCCTTTCCAAGGACGGCAACCACAAGTATCAGCTCAAGAACATCTTCAACCAGTTGGCTACCAGCCGATATACCTGGCGTGAAGGCGTGAGTGCCCAGTCGAACCTGGAGCGGAGCGCAGAGTATTACTACCGCAGTCGAACTACATATAACGGTCAGCTTACCGGCAAGCACACCTTCACTAGCGACGCCCTTGACTGGAGCATCGGGTATGCGTATGCCAACCGCCATTTGCCTGACCGTCGTAGATACCTCATCGACGATGCTCTTGAATCGGGCGTTTATGCCCTGAGCACCGGCAACGACATATCCCGCGAGTGGACCCAACTCGACGAACACATTCTCTCTTTTGGTGTAAATGACAAGCACCACTTCAAGTTTGGCAACTTTGAGCCAGACTTGCAAGTGGGTGCCTATGGGGAGTATCGCAGCCGAAAATACCAGACCCGCAACTTCATCTACAACTGGAATGTTTCAGCTAACAACATGCCATCCGACTTCCGCCACAGCGACATCCCTACCCTGCTCTCCAGCGAGGCGAACATGGGTTACGACAAGCTGTATCTTCTGGAGGAAAAGCAGATGCGCAATAACTACCGCGGACATAACACCTTAGGCGCCGGATACCTGGCGATGTCTCTCCCCTTTGGCAAACTCGGCATCCACGCCGGTGTCCGCTTCGAACATAATGATATGGAACTCATCTCCAATTCCCGTGACTACGAGAAGAGTGAATCGAGCCGTCATTACAAGACCGATGATGTTTTTCCATCTCTCAATACAACATATAAGATCAGCGACCAGCACCAGGTGCGACTGTCGTATGGCCGCAGCATTAACCGTCCGGAATTCCGTGAAGTATCGTCGTCGGTGTATTACGACTTCGACCTTGCCAGCAATGTGCAGGGAAACACTGAGTTGAAGAACTGTTATGTCGATAACCTCGACCTGCGATATGAGTGGTATCCATCCCGTGGAGAGCTCATTTCGCTGGCAGTCTTCTACAAGCACTTCGATTCTCCTATCGAGTGGACCTACACGGTGGCAGGTGGCACAGACTTGATTTATTCCTACAAGAATGCGAAGAGTGCCAACAATTACGGTGTGGAGCTGGATATCAGAAAGAATCTCGGTTTCATAGGATTGAAGGATTTCAGCTGGTCGTTTAATGGTGCCCTCATCAAGAGCAAGGTGCAGTTTGAGAAGGGTTCGAAAGAGGAAAACAGACCGATGCAAGGTCAGTCGCCATACCTTATCAACACCGGCATCTTCTATAAGAACGAGCCATTGAAGATGGATATCGCCCTGCTCTACAACCGCATAGGCAAGCGAATCATCGGTGTGGGCAGAAGCGAAGGAAGCACAGGCGATGACTCCAATTCCCGAGTACCTCACAGCTACGAGATGCCTCGCAACACCATCGACTTCTCGCTGGCAAAGAAATTCGGCAACCATCTGGAGCTGAAGCTCAACGTAAGAGATTTTCTTGCAGAAAAGATATATTACAAGCAGTTTGCTGATGTAACGTATAGCGACGGAAGCAGGAAGCAAGTGGAAGAGATTTCAAGATGCTACAAGCCGGGCAGAAACATCGGTTTGCAGGCAATCTATAAATTCTAAATAATAAATAAGAATAATTAGATGTTTGTTTAATAAAACAGGAAACAATGATGAACAAGATGTATTTTTTAGGATGCATGGGCATCCTCGCAGCATCTGCCATATTAAGCAGTTGCAGCAGTGACAATGACGATCCAACTCCTTCTCCAAATCCTTCTCCAAATCCAGGATCAGAAGTAGTTTACAAGTGGACAACCAATGGCGGCTTGAAAGCCTGCGACCACATTCTCTTCGGAACAGATGACAAGGAAAACGCCAATGGTACACAGATTGGTAACGGCGACCAGGAGTTCGTCTTCACAGGCAAGCAGACTTTGAAGAAAGGCACTTATCTCCTCAAGGGATGGGTATATATTGCAGATGGTGCTGAACTCACCATCGAACCGGGAACTATCATCAAGGGCGACAAGCAGACCAAGGCGGCACTCATCGCAGAGCGTGGCGGTAAGCTCATCGCCAAAGGTACAGCCACAGAGCCTATCGTCTTTACATCAGAAGAGGCTGCAGGCAGCAGAAAGCCTGGCGACTGGGGTGGCATCATCCTCTGCGGTAAGGCTAAGAACAACCAGACTGAGCAGCAGATTGAGGGTGGTCCTCGTACCAAGCATGGCGGCGCAGATGATGCAGATAATTCTGGTACTTTAAGCTATGTGCGCATCGAGTTTGCCGGTTATCCATTCCAGAAGGATAAGGAGATTAATGGTTTGACCTTCGGTTCGGTAGGTTCCGGCACACAGATAGACCACGTACAGGTATCTTATTCTAATGATGATTCCTTCGAGTGGTTTGGCGGTACCGTGAACTGCAAGTATCTCGTAGCCTACAAGGGCTGGGATGATGATTTCGATACCGATAATGGTTTCTCAGGCAAGGTGCAGTACGGTCTTTCTCTGCGCGACAGCAAGATAGCCGATACCTCTCAGAGCAACGGTTTCGAGAGCGACAACTGCGCCGATGGTGCAACCGTGGATCCTCGTACCAAGGCAACATTCTCTAACATCACCTTCGTAGGTCCTAAGGTATTGGATTCTAAGTTCCAGAACACCACCGATTATATCACAGCCGGAGCCTACAATCCGAACAACGGTTCAGCCCTCGGCAAGTTCCAGGCAGCCATGCAGATTCGCCGTTCTTCTAACCTCAACTGCATCAACTCAGTAGCCTTAGGCTGGCCTATCGGTTTGATTGTTGATGGTGAGAAGGGTGAAACCGTGAAGGATGCCAAGGATGGCAAGTTCAAGCTTCAGAATGTATATTTCGCAGGTATGGATGCCGTTGGCACTGATGCCAACAAGAAGTACGAGGATTATCTCTACGATGCAGCGAAGAAGCAGGATATCGACAAGAATCAGAAGTCATACAGCAACACCTTCTTCTTCTCTGAGCAGAGCAACAAGTATTTTGATTCATGGACCTCATTGGTAGGTGCTGATGGTTATACTCCTATCGCCGGAAGCCCATTGCTCGGAGCTGCAAGTTTCGCCGGCTGGACAGGTTTCGACACCGTAAGCTACATCGGAGCCTTCGATGGCAGCACCAACTGGATGAGCGGTTGGACCAACTTTGATCCTCAGAATGCACAGTACTAGAATAAGTATTAGATAAGAATTAATACCGGAAAAGTACTAGAAATCGCTAATTTCTATTTTGACTATAAGGTTTTCTTTTATTGGGGCATGGCGCAGTGATTTGCGCCATGCTTTTTTTGTTGGGTTATGGAGGGCATTGATTAGAAAACATTTCTATTTTTGATGTTAACAGAAAGTCTTGATTGCAATCAACAGCCACTTTTAGAGTCGTTGAGGCTGCTGATCGTAATCAACAGATACTTTTAACCTCATTGAAGCCATTGACTGCAATCAATACCTACATTCATGTGTCGTTGGGACCTTTGATTGCAGTCAAAGGCTACTTTCAATTGCCGTTGGATGTTTTGATTCCTGATTCCATACCCGCAAAATGTAAAGATGCCTGCTGATTCCAGTTTATAGCAACTTTTTGTTTCAAAACATCCCAAAAACTAGCATCAAAATCTTTTTTTATAGGAAAAAACAATCTTTTTCTCACAATATGATAAAATTTTCGTAATAAGGTGGCGGTTTTCTCGATAATTTTTATATTTTAGCCATTGCAATCGGAGGAATCCGACAACGCACATAACGAATTGTCAAATTAAAATCTTTAGCATCATGAAAGAGATTTCAGACATCAACATCCAGCGCATGAATAACGGTGCGCATTTCACGTTTGTAAGTAACATTCTTGCACGTGCCGAAGCAGACACTGCCGTCAAGGAAAAGGCTTCGGAACTAGTCAGTAATTTCAAGGCTGCAGTTACAGCAGAAGACGAAGCCTTGAAAATTTCACAGAAAAGTCTCTTGACTGATGATATAGCCAAGGCTGACAACGACCGTGATGTCCTATACGCCGGTTACAAGAAAGCCGTAGAAGGCTTCCTCGCCATGCCGGTGGCCGACATGGCTCAGGCTGCCAAGGTCCTATCACAGCACATCAAGGACTACAAAATCAACACCGCCGGACAACTCGACAAGGAGACAGGTCTTCTGGTCAACTTCATCACAGACCTAGAAGGCAAGTTTTCTGCACAAGTCATCACGCTGGGCTTGACGGCATTCGTAACCAACCTGAAGGAAGCCAACGAGCGAGTAAGAACCCTCACCCTGCAGCGCACCAACGAGAAGATGGGCATAACCGTAGGAGCATTGAAGACCGCCCGCACAGCCAGCGACGATGCATATCGCGCATTGGTGAAGATGGTGAATGCCCTCGCCCTGGTCTTTGGCGAGAAGGACTACACCTCATTCATCGACTACGTAAATACGGAAATCACTCACTACAAGCGTGAGGTGCTCAATCAGAAGTCTACCTCCCCTTCCACTTCGGGCGGCTCAACAGACGACAGCAACAAGCCAGGTGGCGGATCAGACTCGTCATCAACCGGCGGAGGCTCAACGACAGGCGGAGGCTCATCTTCTTCTGAAGGAGACGGCGGCGACGTTGGGTTGTAATTAAAATGATAGCTTTTATTGGGTATTCCCCAGTTTTTGCGTTAAAATTTCATAGCAAATTCTTTATTACCAATACTTTTGGTTAATTTTGCAAGCAAACTCATAAAAGAGGGTTCGTCATATACCGATGGCTCACCCTCTTTTGATAGTAATAGTTCACGGATTGTCAAACATTAAAATAGAGTAAAATAAGAAACAGACATTATACAAGACAGAAACGCTAAGGATTGCGCCATTCTCAGAATAGCCATTCCTCAACAGAGACTTTAACCGAGGCTTGCCTCGAAATCTTTAATCCAGCGTTTCCGTTCTATACTTTTTGGATATTGAGCTTTTATGCTCTTGCCTCCCAACTTAGAATACCGCCAATATTCGCACAATGGAGACAAGCAGTAAGAAAGTTCACGCTTATAGGCGTGGACTGTTCTGTCGCTTGTTATTGTGCAGGTCACTTGGCGGTAACCTTAAGTTGAAACAAGCAACGAACGGTTACACGCCTTTTTTAGATACATATGAATAGAATATTGTTATTATTTTTTATGTTTATGACATTTCTCTATGGAAATGCAAAAACGATAGGTATGTATTATGGAGACTTAGGATTTGTTTTAAATACAGATGACCATACCGCCAAGCTAACAGATATATATCATCCTGATTATCATAAAGAAAATGTAATTATAGACTCACATCTAACGTATGATAAAGAAAATTATACCGTTATAGAAATCAGCGAAAAAGCATTCTCTGGTTGTACAGACATCGTTAATTTAACCATCCCTAAGACCATCAAAAAGATAGGTAAGGATGCATTTGCAAGATGTACAATAAGAAAATTGAAAGTTGAAGACCTGTCAGCTTGGTGCAATATTGATTTTTATAATGAGAATTCAAATCCTATGAGAATTGTGAATTCTATTTCAATCGAGAATAACACTACAGGTAACATCATATTTCCTGCAAACATATCTACGATAAAAAAACTCTCATTTTATGGAAGTAAACTGCGAACCGTAGACCTATCTAAAACATCTATAGCTGAATTACAAGATTCAGTATTCTATAACAACTATGAATTGACAAATGTAGTTTTACCTAAGGCCATAAAAAGAATAGGAAAAAGTACATTTGAGAGATGTTTTGCTTTGGAAACTATTGATTTCCCCAATACACTCATTTCTATAGGCTCAGAATGTTTCAGAAGTTGTAGCAAACTTAAAATAAATGGATTTCCAGAAAGTATAAACACCATAGAAGATTATGCTTTTTCTGGCTGTACATCTTTAATTAAGCTTACCTTTGGCAGGAACATAAAATCAATTGGTTACGGAGTTCTTCAACTTTGTACAAAATTGACAGACCTTACAATTGAATCTGCAATTGATAAAATTCCCAATAGTTTATGTGCAGGTAATGAGTCTTTAGAAAATGTAACAATACCAACAGATGGTATAGCAGAAATTGGCAAGTATGCTTTTTATGGATGCAAAAAACTTACAGCATTCTCTCTACCTAACAGCATAAGAAAAATAGCACATGGTGCTTTTGCAAAATGCGACGCTTTACAAAAAATCCAAGTATCAACTCTTGAAAATTGGTTCAACATTGATTTTACAGATAATTGTAATGACTATGTGCCTTATAGTGATGATATACTTGGAAGTTCAAGCATCGGCTCAAGTGCAAAAGGCCCTTATTTTGCAGCAAATCCATTATATTATGCTCATAAATTATATGTTGGTGACCAATTGCTAAAAGATTTGGATGTTCCTGCGAAAATAACAAGCATAAAGGACTTTTCCTTTTATGGCTGCACAAGCATAGAAAAAGTAAATATTCCAAACACTGTAAAATCTATTGCTGATAGCACATTTGCGCAATGTGCGAATGTACGTGATGTTAGCTTAAACATCAATGTCGTAAAGGATTGGTTCAAAGGTATTCCTTCTATTCAGGCACTAACAATTGGAGAAAACGTATCAAACATAAGCCTCAATGCCTTCTACGGGTGTAAGGGACTAAAAAAGATAAAGTGGCTTTCTAAAGTTAAGAACTTGGAAGTAGGAAAAGACGCATTTAAGGATTGTGTCAAATTAGCTAATGTTGATATTAATAGCCTTGTTTTGTGGTGTAATATAGACTTTGCAAATGATTTTGCTAATCCTATAAGCTTATCACATACACTTTCTGTTGATGGAAGTATAATAAACGAGCTTTCCATTCCTGCAGAAATAACACGATTGAAACGATACTCTTTTTCTGGTCTGGCTAAAATTTCTTCTGTAAAAATTGGTGACAATTTAAAGTCCATAGAGACGGGAGCATTTAAAGATTGTAATGGATTACAGAAGGTGAATATCAATGATTTGGAAAGTTGGTGCAATATCTCATTTGAAAGTGAATCGAATCCTTTAAAATATGCTCACAAGCTATATTGTAATGAGAAGGAAATTCAGCATTTAACTATTCCAGAAACAGTGTCTGATATTAAAAGCTATGCTTTTCAAGGGGCAGATGGCATTATATCTGTAACTATACCTAATACGGTTAGTGCCATTAGCAGCCTTGCTTTCGATGGATGCAATAATATTCATGATGTTGCGTCCTTTTCAAGCTATGCCAGCTATAGCTATCCTTCAAAACCTATAATTTTAGTTCCATATAAATATGTAGGGAAATATCGTGCATATTCACGAGCGTATTCCATTGTATCCGAAACAGCAGATCAAGTATCAATAAAATTATTTTCAACAGATAAATTTACTCTCAATAATGCAAAAATAAGCGATGGAATATTAGGAGAAAAGCAAGATGACGCTTTTGTCTTTTCCAACCTAAATCCAAACAAAGGCTATTGTATAACAATTAAAGGTAGTGCTTATGGACATCCAATTGAGGGAAATCTTGAAATAATGACATTGGCTCCAGACTTAGATATTGAACTTGTAGAAGTTACTAATACCACAATGACTGTAAAAGGAGTTCATACTGGGAACATTAAAATATCAAAAGAAGGATTTGGAGATTATGGCAATGGGAATAAGGTATGTATCAAGAATCTGTACCCAAATCAATGGGTATACTGTACATACACTATAACAACGGAAGATGGAAGTGAATTTAGTGTATCTAAAGGTTTTTATACAAAAGAGATAGAACTTACCGCCTCATATACGACAACAAGTACATCTTGTACTCTAAAAGGTACCTATAAGAACATTGACGCTACTATAACCGAATCAGGTTTTGGAGATTCTAAGTCTGATGTTTTAAAAATAACTGGTTTGGACCCTAATACTTCATACACTCGAACATATATAGTACGAACAAAAGAAGGAGGCACAGTTTCCAAGACTATAACTTTCAAAACAAAAGAACTTAAGTTGGAAACGCTTCAGCCAAAAGGTGTCACAAATACCTGTTCGATTGTATCTGCAAATTCCAATATTGATGATGACGAATTAACGGCAGGATTCCAATGGAGAAAATATGACGCTCCTAGTTCGTTGAAGTCCAATAAGGGATATGCTACAGTATATGATGGTACACTTGAAGGTTATATAAAAAATCTTCAATCCACCTCTTACTATAAAGTCAGAGCCTTTTATAAATCACAGACTGACAAATACTATTATGGCGAATGGGTTACTTTTGATCCAAGTGACTTCAGTTATTTTGAACCAACCGTTCACACATATAAAAGCGTAGATATACAAGGCTCTTCTGCAATTCTAAAAGGTGTTGCTCTTCAAGGTTCAGATGAGATAACAGAACAAGGATTCGAATATTGGAGCGGTAGTGCAAATACAAGACAATCTAGCATAGGCAAACAAATTGTGTACGCAAATGGGCAAAGGATGGAATCGGAAATTACAGACCTTGCTCCTAATACCGTTTACTATTATAGAGCCTTTGCTAAAACAGCCAAGAATACAACATATGGAGAGACTATGCAATTTGAGACCCCGATAACTTCATCAATAAAGCAGAATGTAATCAGTAACAAGAATAAATTGCAAATACTGGTTAGAAACAGCAATGGTCTTCAAATATCCGTAACTGGAACAGAAGGGAAATGCTCTTACAAGGTCTTTAGTTTGGCTGGCAATTTAGTCTCCCTGGGAACTTTGTCTGCTGATGGAGAATGGCATAATGCTAATGATACGAAACTTCCAACAGGCATTTACATTATTCGAGTATGCGATGGCAAGAACAATGCATCAACAAAAATAGCTTTGAGATAATCACTTCAAATACTTCAAGAGGGTGCGCCATTAGTCAATGACGCACCCTCGCAATAGTAAAAAAACTATTTTAAAAAAAGCTTGACAACACTAGCGATGCCGTGACGTTCTCGCCAACTACCCCCGGTCATTCCTCTTCAATTATCCAATCCTCTATATTTCCCTGTGTAGAATCAAAGTTGACACCTACTTTCACTATAGGTTTCCCGCAAAGCGCAAAGCGCTGGGCATAGTTCTTGAGGTTGATTTGCTGCAAAGCCGTCTGGGCATCCCTGTTCAGCTTCAGCTCTATGATATAGAGACGGATGTCGGTCAACAGCACGATATCTACCCTTCCATTGGGAGTGTGCACTTCTACATCTACCACATAGCCAGTCAAAAGCGAGAAGATGATAAACAGCATCTGCTGGTAATGACCTTCATGGTTGGTGACATTGCAATATGGCACAGTTCCCAGAAAGGTCTGGAGCAGCTGTAATGCTCCGTCCATATCATCCTGACGGATAAGCACAGACATCTGAGCGATGGTGACATCTCCATTCTGGGCAAACATTCCTTCCAGATAGTTAGGAAGAAGACTCTCGAACAATCCTACTTTGATTTCCTTGTTCGGCAAATCAAGAGTATAGAGCTTGCTGGTCTTGTCATAATCTTTGATGGTAAGATAGCCACTTTGGTATAGCAAAGGGGTTATGGCCGTCATGTTCTCTGTCGGGGCATCAAAGGCTGATGATTTGGCATACATCTTTCCAAGAGTTGCCGGCAAGACTTGAAACTTCCGCATCATGTTAATCAGGTAGGTTGGAGTGCCGGAAGCGAACCAGTATGAACCGAAATCCTGATTGGCAAAGCAGTTGAGTAGACTGAACGGATTGAATATATCTGACGATTGGGCAGAGAAATGATAACCATCGTAGTTCATTTTCAGTTCTTCGATGGCAGTTTCTCTTGTGGAGCCTAGCGATTTTGCCAATTCATCAATGTCGTCCGACATTTGGGTGAGCAGCTCCTCCTTGGTGATTCCACATATTCCCGAATATTCCCTGTTCATCGAAATATTGGTGATATTATTCAGTTCGCTGAAGATGCTGAGTTGCGAAAACTTGGTGATACCGGTGAGGAAGACAAAGCGGAGATATGGGTCGCAATCCTTCAATGGACTATAGAAATTACGCATGATATTGCGAAGATTCTTGAGATTATCATCCTCGTGTGCTACATCAAGAAGAGGAGCATCGTATTCATCGATGAGCACGACCACCTTCTTTCCCGTTCGTCTGTACACATTCATAATCAGGTTTGCCAATCTCACATTCGGATCAACAGCATCATTTTCTATACCGAACTTCTTTTCATTCAGGCTGATAATATAGAGCAGGTATCTTTCCAGTTGTTCCTTCTCCATGTGCTTGCCCATAGCCATACTGAAATGGAGCACAGGATATTCTGTCCAATCCTGCTCCAGCTTTTCAATGGCAAGTCCGTTGAAGAGTTCCTTCTTTCCTTCGAAATAACTCTGTAAAGTAGATACAAGCAAAGACTTTCCGAAACGGCGTGGTCGTCCCAGAAATATATAGTTGCTGTCAGAATGTGTCATGCGGTAAACATATTCTGTCTTGTCGATATAGAGTCGGTCTTCTGTGCGAATCTTATCGAAGGTTTGTATTCCTATAGGATATCTTTTTTTTGCCATAATTCTACGCTTGATGATATTACAACTGCTTATCTTGCATAAAGCCACTGCAAAGATACGAAGTTTTTTTGGAAACTCTATTAAAAAAGAAGAAATATTGGGTTATCATTTTCAATAATAACTCTCGGGAAGATATTTATCTCATTTTTTCCAAAACAAAAAAGAACTTGAAGAAGATATTTCATATTTTGCCTACATGTTTCAAGAAGATGCATATCTATCTTCAAACGTTGATGTCCTGAAACAGGACATCAACCTTCATCTGTCTTAATCCATGAACTTAATCATGTCCTGGCGTCTTGGCTTTGCCTCCGGCGATTCGTCAGGATAACCCAGGGCGATGCAGTAGAGCAGTTTGTAATTCTTGGAGAATGCCATGCGGTCGAGGTAAGGCTTGGCTGATGGCGAATCCAATATCCAACGGGCTGAACTGCCCAGGCAGCAGGAACCGATGCCCTTAGACCATGCTGCAAGAATAATATTCTCACCCAGCAAACCGCAATCAATCTGCGCCATATCATAAGTAGTATCGTAGGCGATGCAAACCACGCATGGAGCATTCACGAAGATGTTCTTGAAGCCCTTGCGCTCGGCTATCTTTGGATTATCCTTTACCACGGCTTGGGTTATCGAATCGATGAGGGCAGGAGAATCTATCACTCTGATTTCGTACGACTGCAGATTCTGCCCGTTTGGCGCATGGATGCCGCATTTCAGAATCTCGTTCAGGGTATCGCGGCTGATGACGGAATCCTTGTAAGCACGGATGCTTCTGCGACTCATCATCAAATCGGTTACCACACTTGCAGAGTCAACGCTGGTCATTGCCTCCGGCTGTCTGTTCTCATTGCAGGCAGTCAACATCAGTGCTGCTGCTAATCCAAAAAAAAACTTCTTCATATGATTCATGATTAAACTTATATTCCTATTAGTATATACCCATGTAGCGCTATTAGTATTTATCCACATAGCGTTATTAGTATATACCGTGCAAAGATAGCAACAAATACTGGTATTCAAGAAGATACGTTATGATTTTTAAGAGTTTTTATTGGTCTCTCCGCCATTCTTTTAACAAGTATATATCATAATAGCCAAACATTTTCCACCTATTTTGCTAGAATTTCCCAAAAACTTCGTATTTTTGCAATGGCTTTATGCAAGATAAGCTGTTTATAAAATCATCAAACGTAGAATTATGGAAAGAAAAAGTTATTCTATAGATATAAATCGCATTGCACAATATGCCATGTATGCATATTGCATTTTCGCATTGTTTTCGCTGGCATTTTCTGTTTGCAGACAAGCGGGCTTATCCTTCAGAACAAGTCCCATCCTGATTCCAATAAGTCCCATCCTGGTTACCATCAAGCAACTGGTCTTGCAGCTCGCCCCTATAGCTTTATGGGGAATATTCCGCTACACGCTACCGGCAGGCGTAAAATTGCTACGACGCTGCAGCGAGTTGATGGTACTTTACTATGTGCTCTCATTCATCCTGGGACAATGCTTCAAGTTCAACTTTGTAACGATGATGCAGGACGGACAGATAACCCCCACGGCAACGATTCTCACCTGGATACAAAGCACTATGGGATTGATTTCCGTCATCGCTTCCCTGATAGCCGGCTGCCATCTGTACAGCAAGCACAGAGGTAACATGCGCAAACTGGGCATAGCCCTTGTCCTGGTTTTCATCGCATGGCTGATATGCTCGAATATACTCCCAGTTGCAGTGTTTTATCTGGCAGGTAACACCCAGCAGGCAGCCTTCACCTGCATGAATCTCATCAGTATGATAACCACTACATCGGCTTATATATACGCATACTATAGAATGTATCGGGCGATAAAAACTATAGGATGTTTCGGGCAATAAAACTAAATAAATACAAATTCTCGGATATACAGATTACAGAAAGGTTATCAGTTTTACAGAAAGTGTTATCAGTTCTACAGAAAGAAATTTGCAATACACTGCAAATTTCACTCAGAAACACGAGAAATTTGCAATGCACTGCAAATTTCTCGAAAAAGTTTCGTATATTTGCAGCGCATTTCATTTTTAACAATCAAGATAGAATGCAAAATGAATAGCAAAGTGAATAAATAGAACATAAAGAGAATATGATAGAGCGCAAAGAATACATGAATCTCCTGGAGAAATGGAGAGACAAGAAGGCCATCAAGGTAGTAACAGGCATACGACGCTGTGGCAAGTCATCGCTGCTGAGAATGTTTAGGGAGAAACTTCTCTCGGACGGAGTATTCGAAGAACAAGTACAGGACCTCAACTTCGAGGATCTCGACAACGAACCGTTCCTCGACTATAAAATTTTGTACGCGCACGTAAAGCAGAACCTGTGCCCAGACAAGATGAACTATCTCTTCTTTGACGAGATACAGATGGTGGAAAATTTCCAAAAAGTGATAGACAGCCTGTTCCTGCTAGACAACGTAGATATTTACGTTACTGGCAGCAATGCCTACCTGCTCTCCGGCGAAATAGCCACCCTGCTCACCGGAAGATACATCGAAATCAAGCTCTTCCCTTTCTCCTTCCGAGAATTCATGCAGACGCAGCCTGCCCATACTTCCCGAGAGCTCGCCTATCGCCAATACATCGAACTGGGTTCCTTCCCATACATTCCCCAAATCTGCCAAGACCGAGAGATGGTGCGTGAATACCTGTCAGGTCTCTACAACACCATCGTACTGAAAGATGTGGTGAGCCGCAAGAAGATAACCGATGTGATGATGTTGCAAAGTGTGGTAAGATTCCTTGCTGACAATATAGGCAACATATCCGTAATCAAGCGCATCAGCGACACCATGACCTCACTGGGCAGAAAGACGACATCTCATACGATAGAAAACTACGTCTCTGCCCTCTCCGACAGCTATATCTTCTACCCAGTGCAGAGATATGATGCCAAGGGTAAGCAGCTATTGAAGACTGGACAGAAACTTTATCTTGCCGACGTAGGTCTGCGCCAAGTCATCAATGGCACCAAAGGTGGCGACTTGGGGCACGTACTGGAGAACATCGTGTATCTGGAACTAGCACGACGAGGCGGAGAAATCTATGTAGGCAAAGCCGGTGATGCAGAGATAGACTTCGTGGTAATCATTGGTGAACACAAGGAATACTACCAGGTATCGCTCAGCGTAAGGGATGAGACCACGATGCTGAGAGAATTGGCACCTCTGAAGTCCATCTCCGACAATTTTCCAAAATATCTGCTCACCCTGGACAACGACCCCGTCCAGTTTCATGATGGAATCAAGCAAGAATATGTGCTCGACTGGCTTATGGAATGCTATGATTCGACTAAAAGAATGCTATGATTCACCTAAAAAACAAGAATAAGACTCACATAGAAAAACAATGATGGAAAAGAATCAGATTTTTGAAAATATCATGAGCCGTACATCGGTGAGAAGTTATACTGAAAAGCCTGTAGAGCCGGAGAAGGTGGAGATGATGCTGCGTGCCGGCATGGCGGCTCCATCGGCATGCAACAAGCAGCCTTGGCATTTTGTGGTTATCAACGACCGGGAGATTCTCGACCAGATACCACAGTTCAGCCCTTATGCCAGCATGGTGAAGCAGGCACCGCTCGCCATTGTGGTTTGCGGATGTCTGGACAAGACGCTGGAAGGCATCGAGCAGGAGTTCTGGATTCAAGACTGTTCGGCTGCCACGGAGAACATTCTGCTGATGGCTCACGACTTGGGACTTGGCGGTGTATGGACAGCCCTCTATCCCCTGAAAGAACGATACGAGGGAATGCAGCAACTGCTGCATCTGCCCAAGACGATGATTCCGCTCAACACCCTCATCATCGGATATCCGAAGAATCAGGTGACAGCAAAGGATAAGTGGAAAGAGGAGAATATTTCCTATAATAAATGGATGGAGAAAAATTCATAATACAAGAAAGAAAAAGTATGAATATCAAGGAGAATTATCAACAATATGTAAGCCGATACGCTTCTGAGGTGGCTGCCCTGAAGCGTAAGAATACGGGATTTATAACGGGAGAGCTGCTGGCTTTTGGCGGCATCCTCGCCTTCCTGGTCTGCTATTTCGCATTGGATGGGGATACACAGAACTATCTGATGGGGGCGGTGTTGTGCCTGATTGCCTATCTGGGTATCAGACGACTTGACGACAAAAATAAGGAGAAGATAGAGCATCTTTCGTCTTTGCTCAAGGTTTATCAGGACGAAATCAAAGCTTGGGAGGGCGATTTCTCGCCTTTCGAAACGGGCGATTGCTATCAGAATCCGCAGCATCCTTATTCCTTCGACCTCGATGTCTTCGGCAAGAGTTCGCTGTTCAACCGCATCTGCCGAACCATCACATCGGGCGGTTCGGAAGCACTCGCCAGGAATCTTACCCGGGAAACGCCTCTGAGCATGGAGGATATCAAAAGAAGAAGGGATTTGCAGAAGGAATTGGCTGGAGAAGGCGAAAACTGGCGAATGGAATTTCTGGCACTTGGCGAAAAGAACAGAAGCCAAACTGCGGATAGCAAGATGGTGAATGGCAAGATGAAGAAGATTGATTCTGCTGCGGTGGTGGATGCGATGCAGAAGGTTTCGAAGATGGAGGTGCCGGCATGGTTTGGGTCTCCGGTTTCGCTCGTCATCGGATGGCTGCTGATTATCGGAGTCATCGGTTCCGTGATTTTATCGATATGCGATATGGTTTCGGTGAATTTCGCCCTGTGGTGGGTGTTGGTTCAATACATGGTGGTGTTCTTCGTCTGCAAGCAGACGCTTGATAAGATAGACAGCAATGGCGGCAAGCTTCGACATCAGCTCATCGCCTATGCCCAGATACTCCAGCTTATCAACAGGCGCAATTTCCATAGCAAATTAGGCAAGGAGATGCAGAAATCCCTGGCAGATGCCCTGCCTTCCTTTGCCCAACTGGAAAAGATATTGAAGGGGTATGACAGAAGAGGCAACTTCCTGGGTCTTTTCTTCACCGATGCCTTCATGCTGAGCGATTTCTTCCTGGTTCGCAGTTTCCTGAAATGGAAGAATACCTATATGATGAAGATGGAGGAATGGATGCACATCATCAGCGAGATGGATGCAATGGTTTCGATGGCGAATTTCAGATATAATCATCCAGAGGCGGAAGAGGCAGAATTTGTTTCGGGAAGTCCGGAAGCAGATACAGAAAGCGATGTTTCTGAAAATGCAGGAATCGGAAGTCCGGAAATCGTGTTCGAGGGAAAGAATCTCTATCATCCTTTCCTGGGTGCCAAGGCGGTGAAGAACGATTTCACCATCAAGGACGACAACTATTATATCATCACCGGAGCCAACATGGCAGGAAAGAGTACCTTCCTGCGTTCGCTGGGCGTGAACTATATCCTGGCGATGGCGGGTATGCCGGTGTTTGCAGATCAACTGAAGATTTCACGTTTCAGATTGTTCTCGAGTATGAGAACCACCGATGATTTGACGCATGGCATCTCTTATTTCAATGCAGAATTGATTAGATTGGAGGAGCTTCTGAAGTTCTGCAAGGAAAGTGCAGAGGGCAATAAGGAGCCACTCCGAACGCTGATTATCCTGGATGAGATTCTGAAGGGAACGAATTCGTTGGATAAGCTGAATGGTTCGAGAAAGTTCCTAGAAGCCATCGCCAAGCAGCCAGTGAGCGGCATTATTGCTACCCACGATTTGGAACTCTCCAAGATGGAGAATGATGCATCAGGCAAATTCCACAACTATTGTTTCGAGATAGATTTGGGCACAGATGTTACCTATACTTATAAGATACAGAAGGGTGTGGCAAGAAACCAGAATGCCACCTTCTTACTGAATAAGATTCTAGAGAAATATTAGAATAAAAAGAGAAGAGGGTGTGTCACAAGTATCTTGCCTAGGGTATAGATAAGGCACGGATTACACGGATTTATGCCGCTAATATAAATAATACGATTATAGTCTCATGAAAAAATCCGTGTAATCCGTGTAATCCGTGCCTAAAAACAGCAGAGGGCAGGCTTTATGACACACCCTCTTTCCTTTTAAATAATACAAGATAGCTCAACACTATCCAGTTATAACTCAACACTATCCAGGCGGAATTTGAGCAAGCCGGCTGGTACCTTAACCATTACCTCATCACCTGCCTTCTTACCCAGAAGGGCCTTAGCGATAGGCGACTTGATAGAGATTTTTCCACTATGCAAATCAGCCTCGTGAGGATTTACGATAACATAACTCATGCTGCACTTGTTGGCGAGATTGGTAATCTTAATCTTGCTCAGCAAGCCAACGGTATCGCTCTTCAGGCGTGACTTGTCGATGACACGGGCATTCTCCAAAACCTTCTGCTTGAAGCTGATGCGGCTCAACAGTTTGCCCTGCTCACGCTTGGCAGCATGATACTCGAAGTTCTCACTGAGGTCACCCTTGTCGCGAGCCTCAGCAATCGCATCGCGAACGGCTGGCAACTCTACGTTAACCATGTGTTGAAGTTCGGCCACGAGCTCATCGTAGCCTTCTTGAGACATATATTCCATTTTTCTATTTCCTAAATTATCTATTATCTTATTATTCTTAAGAATGATGATTTTTAATTTCGGGGTGCAAAGTTACTAGTAAATCACGAAATCACCAAACTTTTTTAGTGAAAAAGTGAAGAAATAGAACTTTAGAAAAAGACATAAGCATCCCAAATCATTATTTTTGGGTATTGCAGATGTTTAAAAATCTTCTTATCTTTGCACCCCATTTAGTAGAAAACAACAATGTTTATTAGAAAACAGCAATGAGAGAAAAAAAGAAGAAACATTTTACTTGGAAGAAATACCATCGTTGGTTCGGACTTGTACTGTCTGTATTCATGCTGGTATTCTGCGTATCAGGTATCATTTTAAATCATCGCCAGCTATTCGCCGGTTGTGAAGTAAGCAGAAGTCTGATGCCATCGGCTTATCATATCAAGAATTTCAACAACGGCATCATCAAGGGTTCTATCAAGACATCTGATGATTCCATTCTGGCGTATGGTTATGGTGGCATCTGGCTTACGGATGCAGAGATGAAAAGCTGGAAAGACTTTAATAAGGGATTACCCAAGAACGTGGATGGCAGGAATATCCGAAACATGGTGCAGACGAAGAATGGAGAAATCTGGTGTGCAGCCATGATGGATGTATATCGCTTTGATGGAAAAGAATGGAAGATGTTTCCACTCGCTGATAATGATGAGCGTATCGCTGATATAGCATTAACCAAAGACAGCACAAGCATCATCGCCATGACCCGTTCTGCCGTTTATGAAATATCCGGTAAGAAGACGGATGCAGCCAACGAAAAGAGGGATGCAATCAGCGAAAAGACGAATGTTACCCGCAAAATCATCGGTCAACCGGAAGGTTTTGTTCCGAAAGTTACCCTTTTCAAAACCGTTTGGAATCTGCATAGCGGTGCTTTCTTCGGATTAGCCGGAAGATTGGTGGTGGATGCCATCGCCATCGTGCTCATCATCTTGTCGATTACGGGCATCATCCTCTTCATTCTTCCTTACCGTATCCGCCGACAGAAGAGATTACAGGCAAGAGAAAAGATGCAGAAGCTTGGCAAACAGATGGTTTTCCATGCCAAATGGCATAATAAATTAGGATACACGACTATCATCCTTACGCTTTGGCTGTCAATAACAGGTATGTGTCTCCGACCACCTTTGATGATACCTCTGGCAATGAACAAAACCACAGAAAAAGTGAAGGATGGGAATGTCTGGCACGATAAACTTCGCGCTATCCGATGGGATGCAGCAGAGGGCAACTGGCTTGTTTCCACATCTGAAGGTTTTCTGCGAGTAGATGAGCATTTCCGCCAAAAGCCGGTTTTATTGGATAAAAAGCAATCGCCAAAGATAAGTCCGATGGGAGTGAATGTTTTCGAAAGCGACGGCAAGGGTGGCTGGCTGATAGGATCATTCAGCGGTATGTTCCGTTGGAATCCGGAAAAAAATCTGATTGTGGATTATTTCACAGGGAAAGCCAACCAAGGGAAATCGATGATTCCGATTTCCAGTTCTTTGGTCAGCGGTTATTCCAAGGACTTCTTTGGAGGAAAAGAAGTGATTTTCGATTATAGCAAAGGGGCGAGCTTAGGTGAAACAACATCTACCCCAGAGTTGCTTTCTGCCACCCCTATGTCGCTTTGGAATGTGGCTTTAGAACTCCACGTGGGCAGATGCTATTCTCCATTTTTAGGGCCTCTATCCGACCTCTTCGTCTTCATCTCCGGCTTACTGATTACGCTGGTTTTGCTTTCCGGCTACATCATTCTGCATCGGAGAAAGAAGAAGAGCCCCAAACTTCCTCGGAAATCTCTCTAACCAGATCTATCTTTGCCCATTGCTCAGCATCGGTCAATTTATTACCGATCTCGCAAGAGGCGAAGCCGCATTGAGGACTGAGGCTCAGGCGATTGAGAGGGATATACTTGGCAGCTTCGTGGATTCTGGCGATAACCGTAGCCTTATCCTCCAACACCGGAGATTTGGAGGTTACCAAACCCAGAACCACCTTCTTGCCATCTGCCACATACTTCAATGGCTCGAAACCACCCGAACGCTCATCGTCATACTCCAGATAGAAGGTATCTACATCTTCATGAGCGAAAAGATAAGGAGCTACGGCATCGTAGGCACCTTTGGTGGCATAGCAGGAATGATAATTGCCACGGCATACGTGGGTGTTGATAGTCAATCCATCCGGCTTGCCTTCGATGGCAAGGTTGTTCACCTTCAGATATTGCAGAGCTTCCTGTTCAAGGGTGAAGCCGTTGCCAACCTTTGCTTTCCAGTAATCACTATCCACAATCATTCCCCAGGTGCAATCATCGAGCTGGATGGTGCGGCATCCGGCTGCATAAATCTCCTGGAAGAAGGTGCGATAAGCCTGGGCAATATCCTCTATCAGTTGGGTGGTGTTAGGATAGAATTTGCGGGTGTTCTCGGCATTCTTGCCACGAAACAACTCTGCAAGGAACTGAGCAGGCGCAGGCACCGTCTGCTTTGCCTCGAAGATATACTCACCCTCGGCATCCAACTCCTCAAACTGCTTCACAAACAGAAAATCCTTGATAAAAGGATGATTCTCTCCGGTAATCTTGCCGGTCAGTTGGATAGACCCCTTGGTTGTCTCCTCGCCATGAAACTGATAGCCATGCTCCAGTTCGATATGTTCCACACCATTGAATCCCCACATAAAGTCGAGATGCCAATAGCTGCGGCGGAACTCGCCATCGGTGATATAAGGCAGGCGATGCGCCTTCTGCTGCTTGATGACCTCAGTAATCAGACGGTCTTCGATGCAGCGAAGGTCGGTGGCAGAAATCTTGCCATCAGCAAACTTGGCTCTTGCTTCTTTCAACTCTGCAGGACGCAAATAGCTGCCCACTGCCTCAAAATGTATATTTCTTACGTTGCTCATTATTTTATCTCCTATATTTTTTAATGATGAATGACTCTTAATTTGCCATTATCAGATGATGAACGGCTCTTTGCATCCGGAATTGCGAGTGCAAAGGTAAGAAGAAGAATTTTATCTGCCAAATATTCTTCGTAATTCAGAAAAATATGCTATCTTTGCAGAAAATTTGGCAAATTCGCAGAATATTATTCTGCAAGAAACGCTAAAAGGAGAAACAAAGAAACTATAAAACAGAGAGAAAAGGAACAATGGCTACAGAAGAAAATCTCGATGAAATCGATATCAAGATACTCAAGTTGTTGCAGCAGAACTCGCGACTCACCGTGAAGGAACTTGCCGCAAGAGTACACCTCTCCCCTTCTCCCACCTTTGAACGGCAGAAGCGACTGGAGCGAGAGGGATACATCCAGCGATATGGAGCGATAGTGGATCATCACAAGATGGGACACAACGTGATTGTGCTCTGCAATATCCGATTGAAGCAGCACACCCACGATTTGATTCAGCAATTCATGGATACCGTGCAAACCATCGACCAGATTACGGAATGCTACAACACCACCGGTGATTACGACTTCCAGATCAAGGTGTATGCACGGGATATGAAGGACTACCAGGATTTCATGCTCAACACCCTGGGAAATATCGACTGCATCGGAAGTCTCCATAGCATCATCGTAATTGGCGAAATCAAAGATTCGCATTATATCCCTGTGAATCAAAAGAAGGAATACAAAAAATAAGGAGAAATAATTATGTTTTGGATAAAGATAATCATCTTATACCTTGCTCTTCCCATTCTTTTCTGCCTTCCATCCAAAGCGCAGAAGCCGGGAGAAATCGTCAGTGAGCAAGCCATCAGAAAACTGGGAGAAAAGCATTTCTTCTCCATTTCCCCTATCCCTGATGACATTTTCCACTTGATGAAAGGAAAGACATATAAGCAGAACTGCACCGTGGCAAGAAGCGAATTGCGATACCTGCGGTGCCTCCACGTGGATAAGGACGGCAGGAAGATAGTGGGCGAAATGGTGGTAAACAAGGCGATAGCAGCAGATGTGCTCGATATTCTGAAAAAACTCTACGAGGCGAAATATCCGATAGAGCGAATGAGGCTTATCGACTACTGGGATGCCAACGACGAGAGGGCGATGAGGGACAACAACTCCTCCAGCTTCAACTTCCGCTTCATCTCACATACCCATACCGTATCGAAGCATGGCAAAGGACTTGCCATCGACATCAACACTCTCTATAACCCTTACCACAAACGACTGAAAAACGGCAAGGATGTGGTGGAGCCAGCCACTGGCCGCCCCTACCTCGACCGCAGCAAGCATCATGTTTATATGATTAAGAAGGGCGACCTCTGCTACCGCCTCTTCAAGGCGAAAGGATTTAGATGGGGAGGCGACTGGAAACACAGCAAGGATTACCAGCACTTCGAAAAATAAGAATTCCCGATAAGATTTTGAGAAAAGACATTAAAGAAGACACTAAAAAGAAGACATAAAAAAGGCTATGCCCACGTTGTATCCCCTAAATAACAACTATTGGCATAGCCTTTAATTATCCTTCATTATCTTTTTTATTTTTATAATGAAATACAATTCAATCTTTTCTAACCTAATATAGAGAATTATTTAGTTATACCAAATTGAATTATAATCTCTACGTTCATCTTCCTCATTATAGAGGTTTTCGTACTCAAGGTTTTTTGCCTCAAAGGCTTCACGTGTTTGTTTCATAATAGTACCTCCTATCTTCTTATTTATAAACTCATTATAGTTTTCATTGGCAAAAATAGTAAAAAAACAAATAGGTCATGTCAATATTTCAGAAAACTTTTGTAATTTTGCACAGTGGGAGCAAAAAGTACAAAACTCTCGCTCCATCATACCATATTTTACATCTTTAAAAAGAAGCGTCATGAAGATATTGCATGTCTTACGGATTCATAAAATCAAGTGGCGACATTGGTTACTTTTAGCATTGTTCCTCCTCGTCACCCTTACCAAGATGATTCCTCTTTGGGGATTTCTCTATACCACTCGCATCTATCCGGTTATCGGAAAGCTACTCTCTCCCGTTTCCGGAATCATTCCTTTTGCTGTAGGCGATATTTTCATCGCTCTCAGTATCGCATGGGTTATTCTCTATCCGATATACGAAATAGGATGGAGAAAGAAAAAGGGTGTTTTCGGAAGAGTGATAGAGTATCTGCTTTGGGTATACGTATGGTTTTACATGGCTTGGGGATTGAACTATTCTCAGCCGAACATCTATAATAGAATAGGTATGAAGCCTGTGGAAGTGAGCGAAGCCAAGTTCAAGGCATTTGCTTACCAATATGCTGATACACTCAATAAATTAAGTGAAGAACTAAAGGGGAATAGTGAAGAAACAACGTTCGACACCCTAAGGGTAAACCATCTCAATGGTATTGCAGAGAATAGTTTTATGGATGATGATTTGAAGAATCGGGTGAAAGATGCGATACTGACAGAATATAATAAAATAGGATATCAGGAAGGTATCAACCCGCCATTTAATCAAAATCCTCATGTGAAAACTATGGTATTCACACCTCTCAGTTCGATGGCAGGCGTCACCGGAAGCATGGGTCCTTTCTTCTGCGAATTTACGCTGAACGGAGATATTCGCTCTCATGACTATCCAGCCACATACGCTCACGAATTTGCCCATTTCCTGGGAGTGGCAAACGAAGGAGAGGCGAATTTCTACAGTTATATCGTATGCACCGCATCAGAAGATAAAGCGGTGAGATTCAGCGGATACTACCACATTTTCTTCCATGTATTAAATAATGTATTCGATATTCTTGGTGAGAAAGAGGGCGAGAAATTCTTGAAATACATTCGCCCAGAGATTATCCAGCTGGCAAAAAACGACCGCTGCTATTGGATCAGCAAGCGATGCAAGGCGTTGGATTCCGCTCAGGATTTCATCTTCGACCTCTACCTCAAGGGCAATCATGTGGCGGAAGGTAGAAAGAGCTATTCGGGTGTCATCGGATTGATTCTTGCCTGGGAAGAAAAGAAAGCAATTCTGAATTATCAACAAGATAAAAAATAGAAAAAAGACGGTTGATGCATATTCCTGCACCAACCGCCATTCGCATATACCTGAATAGAAAGTAATTTCTTTTAAAAATTTCTTCTAGGTCTTGGCTTGCCGTCCTTTCCCATTCCTTTGCGCAGACCTTTCTGAGCAAAGCGTTTCATCATCTGTCGTTCTATCTCATAAACCCGCTGAATCTGCTGCTGGGTCAGGAACTGAGAATACTTCTTGTAGTATTTCTGACGGATGTTGAGAATCTTCTCGCTCATCTCGAAGCGCTGTTTAATCTCCTGTTCTGTCTGAGCATCAGTCTTTACTTCGCCTTTCTTATGATGAAGGCGAGGTCCTAAAGCCCAAACTTCTTTCTGACACTCGGCATAGGTGTCAATAAACTTAGAGCTGGTCTTCTCATCAAGCCCCAGATCGTGAGCAATATATTGTGCCTGCTTTTCAGCCAGCTGTTCACGAGATAGGCGCTGCTTCTGATTAGGCGCCTGTGCACATACATTTGTTGTAACAGTCATCATAGCGATGACCATCATCAAAATACCTAAAATCTTTTTCATAATTCACCTTTTTATATATTATAGAATCTATTTATTATATATTACTGAGTCCGTTTATTCATCAAGAAAGACATCCTCCTGATAAACATTGAGCAAATAAGCCTGATCAGCAGAAGATAACTGAGCGAAAGCCTGATCAACCGCTTGCATCTCATTATCAGCCTGAGATGGCAGAGAAGAATGAGGCGCAGCGAAATCGATGTTGAGTACCAGAAGTACTGCCACCGATGCAGCCACAGCTATTGCAGCCGTCCAAATCACCTTCCTCAGAGATCGTTTCTTCGGCTGTATCCTGACAGGTGCCGGTTTGTCATTCTTCACCTGCTCCAGGATATTGGCTTCCATCTCCTTGAAGAATCCTTCTGGCGTAGAATAAGGCATCCGCTTACCCACCTGGTCGAAGTCAAACTTCCCGGTTTTGTTAAAATCAAAATTTGTATCCATATTCTTTTCCATTTTGAATAACCATTAAAAAACTCACAGAACTCTCACTTAATCGTTCGAATTCATGTACTTGATAATTTTCTCCTTGGCAACATGATAGCTTGCCTTGATACTGGTTGGCGTGGAATCCGCAACCTTCGCTATTTCGTCGAACCCGAGTTCATCGTAATATCTCATATTGAATGCCAGCTGCTGCTTAGGCGGAAGCGAGAGAATCGCTTTCTGCAGTTTTACTGCCACCTTATCATCGAAGTCGATATAATTATCGGCTGGGATGAGACTGACGCCCGTTGAATCTGATTCCAGAGAAACTTCTTTCTGTTTCCGTTTGCTGATGAACCGCAAAGCCTCGTTGGTAGCGATGCGGTAAATCCAACTTCTCAGTGAGCAGTCGCCCCGATATTGATTGAACGAGCGATAGATTCTCACAAAAGTTTCCTGCGAAGCATCCTGTGCATCATCATGCGAAACCACCAATCGGCGTATGTGCCAGTAAACCGGTTCCTGATACTTCATCATTAGCATTCCGAATCCGTTCTCCGGGCATTCCTTCAGCGTATCCACTATGCCTTTGTCATTAATACTCATGTTCGTTTATTTTCATGAACGTTACGATTATATGACCTCCAGAAAAGGGAAAAGTAAAAAGCGGGATGCATTTTTTTTCGATATCAGCTTAATTTTTACTCCTCTTTTCTCTTTTAATATCATAGAGAAGAGAAAAAAAGGAGCTATTTCTCCGCTTTCTCAAAGAAAAAGTATATATTTGCAAACGGATTGCGGATATCAAAAAGATATATCGATATGAAGAAAGAAAAGAATTTTTCTGAAACTGATTTTCAGAAGAAGACATTGGAAAGCTTATCGGATGATGAGATTCTGCAGGGCTTCAAGGATGCCGATGCCAGAATCGTAAGGGAGTATTACTACGGATACTGCCGGGTGGCTTATTGCATCTACGACAAGCGATATGACCTGCAGCACAAGCCAGGCATGGATTTCTTCTCGCTGGCTCACGAATACTATCTCTATCTCTGCGAACACGACTTCAAGCCTTTGGAAGATAGAAAGCCAAGCTTGTCGCTCAAAACATGGATGGTGAATGGCTTCCGCTTCCTGCTGCTGGATAAACTGAAGGAGGTGGTGAAGGAGCATCGCTTCGAGAGTTTCGAAGCACGGCAGGAAAGCCGCAAGATGCAGTTTGACGTGACCGACAATCAGTTTGAGCAAGATCTTTACCAGACGATAGAAGATATCGGCAATTTCTATTATGGCAGAGACAGCAAGAACAGCATCATCCTGAAGATGCTCTATATAGAGGGATTCAGGGGCAAGGACGTAGCCATGCAGTTGGGCATGACCGCCTCCGCCGTCACCCAGCGATGCCAGAAGATGATGCATGATGTGGTGATTCCTTATTTCAAGAAATACTTCGACACATCGGAATACGGAAGCTATCTGTCGTTCGGTGACGAAGACGCATCCGTTTCAAGTGCTCCTAAGATGTCGATGCCGAGCATGATGGCTTCGAGAATGTGCTGCGAGGAATCGGCTGATAATGGCAATAACATATTTAATAATAAGAAGAATATGGAAGATATGAAGAAGGGAAGAATCACTCCTCGCTGGATTGATTCATTAAAAGAGAACGAGATTTTTGTGTTTGGCAGCAATCTGGCTGGCATGCATGGCGGTGGTGCTGCTCGCATTGCCCGCCTGCATTTCGGTGCTGTCATGGGCAAGGGTGTGGGACTGCAAGGTCAGAGTTATGCCATTCCTACGATGCAGGGCGGCGTGGAAACCATCCGTCCATACGTGGATGATTTCATAGATTTTGCCAATCATCATCCCGAGCTTCATTTCCAGGTAACCCCAATAGGTTGCGGCATCGCCGGCTTCGAAGCCGAAGACATCGCCCCATTGTTCGA
>ERZ1035037.47-NODE-47-length-48703-cov-14.054740_pt1 | contig 48703 bp, 62 predicted proteins | sample MGYA00520618_ERZ1035037 | MGnify/ENA primary metagenome ERZ1035037 (study PRJEB33766, sample SAMN09781741) | gut metagenome | biome: gut microbiome | host: Homo sapiens | place: Madagascar | study: EMG produced TPA metagenomics assembly of the PRJNA485056 data set...
TTTGCAATATTGCTTAAATTTTCAATACTAATATGTCTTTCGCCCCGTTCTACATTGCCAATATAATTCCTATGTAAATTTGTTAATTCTGCAAGATGTTCTTGGCTATATCCAAGTTCATTGCGTCTTAACATAATTCTTTTGCCTATAGTTTTAAACAACACATTCATAATACATATTGTAAAAAACTTTAAAACAAGTCTACAGCCTCGGAGTGTGTAGACAGCGACTATTAATTATGGCTAATATGTATTAACCCGAAGGAAGTATCATGGAAGAATTTACAAAAATAATTAAAAATCTGTTTAGAGAAAAAATAAACATTGTTATTGCGTTACTGGTATCTATATTAGCCCTAAATATTTATCAAATTGTGGTTGAATCAAATAATTGTGTAAAAATTCGCAAAAGAATTGATTACAGATATTTTAATTCTACAAAAACACTTGAAGAATTAAATAATGTAGAAATTAATACGTATAACGGTGAAATAAAAAAATACAGATAACTATTTAGTAAATTGTTGTGCCATTTTCTTTAGTATGCTTATTTCATCAGGGCTAAGTGTTGTATTATCATTTTGAGGTTGCTGGCATGGAGTATCACCAAACAAAAGCCAATCTATAGAAACGTCAAAATGCGATTTAAGAGCCTTTAAATCTTCTAGGCTTGGTTGTACCTTACCAATTCCTAATTTTTCTATTCTTGATTCAGCTATCCCTGTTTCTTTTGATAATTGATAGTCATTTAAATCATTTTCTTTTTGCAATTGATTAAATCTTTTATAAAAGGTATCAATATTTTTTACAATACTACTGTTATCCTTCTTTCTGCAATTATAAGATGTTAAGAATATATCACCTTGACCACATATTAACCAATTAAGATTAATATTTAACCTTTCACATAAACCTTCTATTAACTCTAAAGACAAATTTCTTTTACCTTGTTCATAACTGCGGTAAGTAGTTAATGGAACATTAAAATTATCTGCCATGTCTTGTTGGTCTAAATTAAAATAATTACGAATATCTTTAAGTCTAGTATTCAATAGTAGCAACCTTTCTCAGAAAGTATTAAAATTTATTAATACAAATTGTATTAATTTGCTTGACAAGTAATACAAAATGTATTACTATTAATTCAAGAGATTAATTTAATTACATTATTTATTTAATAACACAAAAACACGTAAAGGACAAAAATTGCCCTCTTTCTCGTGCTAGTTTGTGTTGCAAAAAGAAAGGTTAAAAATGGATAAAGAAACAAGAAAAACGCTTGTAAGCGTGAGTTTGCCAGTGCAAACCGTTGACAAAATCGATATTATGCGTGGGGGGGTGCCTAGGTCAGCTTTTCTGCGAGAAAAAATTATGTTTTTTGTACAAAGAGAATTTAACAAAAAGATATAACCGGCATGAACGACGCTATTAAAAATTCAAGGCTTATTAAAAGCCGAGTTATCGACGACATAACGGTAAATATCAGAGTTAGCACCGTAAAAGACGGTACACAAGAAGACGTTACAAAGTTCTTACTAGAACTTTTAGACGACTAATTAAGGTATAAAGCATGGCAGAAGTAGAACTAAAAAACGGATATTTAAAAATCTCTAATAGCCTTTTTGATAACCTCTTTTTAAGAGATTTCAACAAGCGCGAATTAGTAATAATTTCGCTTATTTTGCGCCTATCTTATGGCTTTAATAAAAAATACGCGATAATTAAACCTAAAAGTGCGCTATCTATTTGCGGGCTATATCCGGCAGACATCAATAAAACACTTAATAGCCTTATTAAAAATAAGGTTATACACGCCTACGCTAACGACATTTACGAGATTAACAAAAATTTTGATGAATGGCTTATAGGATTCTCGAAAAATTTTGACGAAGTTAAATTAACTTCCTTAAAATCTTTGCAATTTGAAGACAAAATTTTAAGCGAAACGCTAAAAAACGATAGTGAAAATTTAAGTAAAACGCTTAAAAATAATGACGATTTTTTAAGCGAAACACTTAAAGAAAATGAAGTAAATTACTTAAATAATTTTAAGCAAAACACTAAAAAAGATTTAAGCGAAACACTAAAAAATAATGACGACAATTTAAGTAAAACACTTAAAGGCGATTTAGTAAAACACTTAAAAAAATCGGAAATTTTTAAGCAAAATACTTATACACCTATAAGTAAAACACTTAAAAAAAATCAAAATCTTTTAGTAAAACACTTAAAAACGCAACGCGGTAACGCAGATATAGAGAGCGTTACAGGCGGACGTAAATACATTATTAAAGACATATTAAATACATATTTAAATACACTCTTAAAAGAAAAAAGAGAGAAATTTAATAACAAAAATTCTAACAAAAAATTACCTAAAAATTTTGACCCTTTTTTAAACAATCCCATAGTTGAAATTTTTAAGCAGAATTACAAAAAGATTTTAAAAAAGCGCGATTGTTATTTAGACGCCATAAAAATAAATCGCCTTACGGAAATATATACCGATAGGCCCGAAATAATAGACCAAATACCGGATATTATAACCAAATATTCAAAAATCAGATTTACGGGAATGGTTGACCCGCCAAGCCTTAAATGGCTAATCAATGAGGGGGGCTGGGCTGGAATCCTAAACGGCGAATACGACCAATACATGCAAGAGCCTACAAACGAAAGGACGGACGACGGGTGGACACTTTAGAAAAAAAAGAACAAATGGAAAAATGTAAATATTGCGGTAAAGAGTTCGTATGGTTTCAGCTTCCGTCTTTCGGCGGTAAAAATTTTAACCGCGTTCAAATTCCACAATGTAATTGCCTTGAAGAAATCGAAGAAAAACAAGCAGCTGAAGAACGCGCAAAAGAAAAAAACGCAAGATTAAGTAACCTTTATAAGTCTTCAATGATTACACCATTATTTCGCAAGAAAACTTTTGAAGAACTTGTAAAGCATAGCGCAGAATACAGCAACCTTGCCGACATCAACACTGCTAAACATTTTGCGGATAAATTCGACCCGAAAACATCAAAAGGAATGTTATTAATCGGAAAAGTAGGAACGGGAAAAACAACCTTACAAGCTGCAATATGTAATCAACTGTTAAACCGAGGTTACGCGTGCTTATTTACAACGCTATCAGCCCTACTGGATAGATTAACGCTACACAGTTACGAAAACGCGGGCGACGTTGAAAGCCAACTAAAGGCGTTATGCGTATTTGACTATATCGTAATAGACGATTTAGGCCGCGAAACGTACACCGACAAGCGCAAAGAGATAGCATTTAGGCTAATTGATACGCTATTAAACTATGAAAAAGTTGTAAGTTTTACGGCTAACCCCGAAATGATAGCAAAATTAAAAACAATACCGGAATGGGCGGCGACCCTCGACCGCATAAGAGATATAGCGCCAATCGTTTGGCAATTCAAAGGCGAAAGCCTACGCGGTAAAAATGATAGGAGTATTTAAAAATGGCAGATATTAACAATATAACAATTTCGGGCAGAATCGGAACAAAACCCGACATAAAATATTTTGAAACGGGCGCGGTTAAGTGCAAGTTATCAATAGGCGTCAACCGTTGGAACAAAGCGCAAAAAAAAGAAGAAGTTACATGGTTTAACGCTATCGCGTGGGGTTCAAAAGCCGAATTTCTAACCGAATACGCCAACCAAGGCGACATGGTTTTTATTTCGGGAAGTCTACAAAAAGACACCTATAAAGACGCAAATGGCAACGATTGCAGCGCGGTTTATATTTTGATTAACGAAATCAAAATAGCAACAAAAAAAGAGAAGCAGGCATGAACATAACGGAGTATTTAAAAGAAAATGACCTAAAAGACTTGCTTTTACAACCTTTAAGCAAACGCGAATTAGAAGTATTACGCGATTTATCGCAAGGTTACGACGTAGCAGAAATAGCCAAAAATTTACGAATTTCGCGTAATACCGTAAAAGTTTATCTAGGCAATTTATCTACAAAGGTTAATGTAAAAACTTCAAATACAAATTTTAGGGTTGCCATGTGTATCTTCTATAACACCTTTAAAACGGAGTTAGAAAAATGATTGAAACAAGAATAATTAACGGAACATCTTACGATTTTGAAGTACCGGAAAATGAAATAATGGCCCGCGAAATTATCGCCAAAAAGTTTGATGATTACGAGATTAAACGAATAACCGAATTTTACAAAACAACTTTTTACAAGTGTTTTAACGGCGAAAAAAAAGAAATAGGACGACTATTTTACGATTGCGAAAGCGGTAAATTTCACTTATTCAAATTTGTAAAACCGACAAAGCACATCATGAACAAAACGGGCGAAGTAGGCGTAAACGGTACATTATTTTCTAAATTGCGCATAGGTGATTATATCCACTTCCAAGTAGGCGATAAAAAATACAAAATACGCGTAGAAAAAGCCGCAAAAGTCGGGAATTATAAAAACTTCGGTATAACCGCCTACAATTCAGAACTTCAAATTTTTATACCAATTTCAGAATTAACACTAATAGAAGACAAAAAGAAAGTAAAAAACAAATGATTCAAGCAAAAGTAAACGAAATTAAACGAGATGTAAAAATATTTTCGGGCAGATTGGGTAAAGTTTATAAAAAAATCTTGTATAAACTATATTCAAAAAAACAAGCACAAGCGCCAAAAATACAAATCGTGGGCGATATTGATAAGTTTAAAAACAAAATAATTACCGCGCCCGCGGAATTGTTTTTAAAATTTTTGCCCGACAAGTGTATAGATTTAGTGTTAATCGACCCACCATACGGGATAAATGTACAACAACAAGTCGCAAAAAAACTAGGCGGTAAAAGATTAAGCGAGCGTAAATATTATTGGAAAATGTACGACGCTGCCACTGCAAATTGGGATAATGAAAGACCAAGCGCGGAATTATTCAAAGAAATTATGCGCGTAAGCAAAAAACAAATAATATGGGGCGGTAACTATTTCGCTGACCTATTGCCCCCAAGTCAAGGGTGGCTAGTTTGGAACAAAGGACAACGTGGTTTTAGTTTGGCAGACGGCGAACTTGCATGGACGAACATAGATAAAGCGTTACGCATTTTTGACTACGGACGAAGCCAATTTAGCGCAGATGAAAAAAACGAGCGGATACACTTAACCCAAAAACCAATAAAACTTTTTAAATGGTGCATTGAACAAGCAAAACTTAAACAAGGTGCAATAGTTTTAGACGTATTCGCGGGAAGTTGTACAACGGCGCGGGCATGTATTGAAATGGGGTTAGATTATATTTGCATAGACAAAGACCCCGATATGATAGCCAAAGCCCGAAAACTTACGGATAAATACAAAAATCAAGGCAAACTATTTAAGCCTATTGAGTACAAGCAAGAAAAACTAGAGGTGTAAAAATGCAACAAAAACAAAAAGCGGTAATTTGTGATATTGATAACTGCTTACTATATACAAATTTCATAATCAAAGAAGCTGAACAAAAAGGGCTTACCGGTAATGACAAATGGGGTTATTTTCACAAATTCGCTAATTGCGACAAGGTTTTATTTAACCACAAATTGGGCGAAATCCTAAAGGCCCTAGAAAAGCAAGGCTACAAAATACTACTTGTAACCGCGCGTAGCGAAAGAATCAGAAAACCTACGCAACGCAAACTAAAACAAAATTTAGAATGTGATTTTAAGATGTTCATGCGAGATTTCGACAACGAAGAATCAAGCGCAGAACTTAAACAAAAATTACTAGACGAAATTACTAAAAAATATTCGGTTGTATTCGCCATTGACGACGAAGAAGAAAATATACGAATGTTTTTAAAGAACGGCATTTATACAATGCAATCAATGTAAAAGAATCAATAAGGGGTATGTAACATGACAAAACTAGAAATAGTAAGACAAAACAAAGAAGAAGTAAGAATAAACTTTTTACGCGACTACTACACCCGCGAATACAAAGAAGCGGACGAAAAAGACAACGGCCCTAAAATTCCTTACTTTATGCGCGCAGAAGCAAAAGTAAATGAAATTAGACGCGCCGGCATGGTAAATCAAGAGTTTGAAAGATTAGCAAAATAAGGGGTAAAAGCATGGCAAAGAACACAAACAGAAAAGGTAAAAATAAAAAAGAAGTAATAACTTTTACAATGCCAAAACAATATTTTAAGAAAATGTTAAAAGACTGTTTAAAACATACTTTTAGCAGAGATTATAACCTATTACATGGGCTATTATTCAAAATGGCAAATAATCTTTTTTACATGGTTGGTACGGACGGTAATACATTGTTAGAAGCTAAATACGATTTAGAAGACCAAGAAAAAATAGCAGATTTTGAAGTAGTAATACAAGGTAAATATTTGCACAAATTAGACGTAAAAAGAAGTTATGACGCAAAGCGCGGTTACTCTTTACTAGATGAAATTGAAATAACAATAAAAGAAGACGAAGCGCAAATAAAAGACGAATCAAATAACATTGTCTATACCTTGCCTTATGAAAACCGCTTAAACTATCCAAATTATGGCGATTTTTTATACAACAACGAAAACAAAGACAAGTTTTTAGAAATTTTTGTAAATCCTCAATTGTTGGGAAAAATCGAAAATATGAAAGCCGGCAGAGGTAGCATAGTAAGGTTGTTAATCAATAAAACAAACACACTAAGCCCGATTTATTGTATTAATACAAAGGGTAATATAGTTCAAGAACAAATGCTAATTATGCCATGTGAGGGGGGTAAAGAATGATAAAAGCAAGCGAAGCACGCGCAAGAGCAGCAGAAAACAAAATAAAAAACATAATAAACGACGCTGACGCGTTAATAAGAAAAGCCGTTACTAAAGGGCGCACCGATATTAACATATTATGCCCCGACGAAGCGACCGCAGACGTAGAAGAAGCCTTTATAAATGAGGGCTACGCCGTAATAAAAACAAAAAACGGCCTAAAGATTTCTTGGGGGTAAAAATGGAAAAACAAGCAATAACACCACCAAGCGAACTAAAAGGATTTTCTTACGTTATGGCATATTTGCAACAATGCCCCGTAGATAACCTATACAAAATTTTTGACAAAGTAATAGCAGAAATTAACCAAAGAAAGGATAACTAAAAATGATAACACTTGAACAAAGGCTAAACGTATTAAATAGCGCAATAAGAACTTTTGGCAAAGAAAACCAAAAAGTAGTAACCATTGAAGAATTGGCAGAACTTCAAAAGGAATTAACAAAAGACTTGAGAGGTAAACCAAACCTACAAAAATCGCTGAAGAAATGGCCGACGTAGAAATAATGTTAGAACAACTTGAACTAATCTACGGCGTGGGTTTGATTCAGCAAAAACAAGTTTTTAAAGAAAATAAATTAAAAAGATTAGCTGAAAGAATCAGCCTAGAAAACGATAGAAAAGGTTTACTATAATATCTTCCGGCATGAAAGGGGTAACAAATGAAAAAATTAAGTAAAAAATACATCAAAACAATAAAAGACGATAAAGGCAATATTACGGGCTACGGTTTAAAAGGTAATCTTGAAAGCCTAAAACAAGAATTAGACCAAGCGGGGCAACATAAAAAAGTCTTAAAGAAAAAAGACCAACGAATAGAAGAACAAGCAAGAAGAATAGCGGAATTGTCAAGCGAAAATGCAAAATTGAAATTTCAACGCACTTGCAAAGAAGCCGAACTAGAGGACACAAACAAAAAATTAAAAAACGAATTGGAAACAAGCAAAGATTATGCAAATTATTACCGCAATAGATTGGCAAAAATTCAAGAAATAGCAAGAATTAACCGTTATAATTGTTTCGGTATTAAGAATTGGGGCTATGAGAATTACCAACGCATAAACGATTTATGTACAAGCGCATTTGTATATATACCAAGACAATGCGAAATGATATTAGGTGCGCCAATATTCCCATTCGGTACAAGTTCAACCGTATATAATAGCGCATGGAGTGCAAATTTTAACGGCTACAAGGTGGTGTAAAATGGATATTTACGAAAAAATAAAAGCCGGCGAAGTTATAAGCGATTCAGATTTTGCAGCTTGCGACGAAACCCCGTTAGACATTTTTAGATTCTTTGAAAAAGAGTTAAAAAATGCTAGATATAAAGCAACAAAGCGCCTATTTGGTAAACTTAGTTTAATACAAGAGCGTGAAGAACTTAAAAAAGCAACAATGACACTTGCTGAGGGTTTAAACTTCCAACAGGAAAGAGCAGACAAGCTAGCGCAAGAGTGCGAAGAGTTGAAGAAACAATATAATTGCTATGCTTGTGATACTTGCAAAGGGAAAGAAGATTATAGAAACCTAAAAAGGCATTGCGAAAATGCCATTAGAGCTTTACATAATAAACAAGCGGAACTCGACCAACTCAAAGCAAAGGACGGTGAATAATGGAACAAGACGAAAAACGAAAAATACAAAAAAGAGCCTTGCGCGAATTTGATTTAATAACGGATATTATCACTAACGACGAATCAATAACCGTAACGGGCTATATCAACGAAAAACAAGTAACAAAAACATACAACGTAGAATAAAGGATAAAGAAAAAATGACTGAAGAAAAACAAGAATATACAGAATCGGAAAAACAAATAATAGAAATGATAGAAAAAGCAGAGAAAGAAACTGTAGAAAACCTAAAAGATGATGAAGCATTATTATTTGACAGTTGCGGCTACTATACAATACCCAAAAAAGAATTAGACGAGGTTGTAGCGATTGTATCGTATGAACCAACAAAAGAAAGTTTATTTGTGTTGTTTTCAGAATATGACGACGAAGTAATAGAAAACTTTTTAACTAAATTAGGCGAAAAAGCCCCAAGCGGAACATTTTTAATAAAATTTTGGGGTAAAGATGAAAGAACAAGCTATGAATATGATGAGTGGGATTTCATAACATCAGATAATTACGAAATAGAAAAATATAGCGATTTGAATTTTGAAGCAACGCTTAATTTATTCAAAAAATACAAAGAAGCCATAAAGAACATTAAAGAATTAGCACAAAGACAATGCACCGCGTACGATAATAACGATTTTGTATCAATAGATACAATAAATAGCCAAATGTGCGACGAAATAAGAGAGGTAGAAAAATATGGTGGCTAAAAGACTATTTTATAATTGGGGCGATTTAAGCCGTAGAGATAAGACTGATATTATAACCGTAGCAACAATGAAAACCATATTTTTACGTGGAAATTCACGCAAGGTTGGTTTACGGGAAGTAAATATAAACATAGGCAAAGGTAAACCAAATTTACGGGCAGATGTTCTACAAATAGATAGAAACAAAAATGAAATAGAATCATACGAAATAAAATCTTGTATTGAAGATTTTAGAACCGATAAGAAATGGGAAAAATATTTAGCCCTAGTAAACAGATTAAATTTTGTTTTTGATTCTGAAACACTAGAAAAATATAAAGAAGAAATTTACGAAAAAATAGGTGATAAGGCAAGTATTTATAGTTATAACGATAATGGCGAATTAATATACTTGCAAAAATCTTCAAGAATTAACGAGATACAAGCGCCAAATGCTGATTTTTATAGAGTAGTTTTATTTAACTATCTATCAAGAAAAGCAAGGAAAGCGTTAAATTTACAATAACGAAAGGAACACAAACATGGTAAACGATAGACTACATATTATTTGCGGTAATTGCGGACAAGATTTAAAAGAATCCGGCATGGTAAAATGGGAATATTCACCCGCAGAATTTGACAGCGACGGTAATTTTTTAACACCACGCGAAATTTACATAGAATGTAAAAATTGTTCAACGGTCCACCCTTTGAGCAAATATGTAAAAGAAGACGACAAATGCAAGCCACCATATCAAAGGCCCATATTAAAAAAAAGAATAAAATTGGTAAGCGACGACGATATAGCAAACTATTTAGGTAATCAATTAAGTAGATATGGCGCGGTATCGGTTGAGGTTAAAAATTTAGAAATAGGCGACAAAGTACAAAAAGGCGTAATTGTTAAATTTAACAACTGTTTAGAAATTGCGATAGATGTAATTTCACAAAATACCACTTTACAAGACGTTGAACAAGTAATAATTAAAAAAATACAAAAAGAACTTTTAAGAAATGCTAAAAGCAAAGATGATTGGCGAAACACCGCCGAAACATACTACAAAGGTTTAAGTGATATTGAAAAATTTGTAAAAACTGAAGTATGCGAACCTTGCCAAGAATCCAAAATAGAAAACTGTAAAGAATGTAATTATAAAATTATTTTAGATTACATAAGAGAATCAGAAAAAGAAGTAGAAAATGGGGGTAAAAATGAAATATATAGTTAAGCAATGCCCGAATTACTTAATAGGCGGGTGCCAAAGAACCGGGCGACAATGCAAAGACATTTCAACCTGCATAATTAAAGACGTTATTAATGTAAGTTTGGAATACCAAGACAAAGCGGCGTATAGATTTAATTTTGAATAATAAGAATCTAACCCCGCGCGGGCATTTAGCAAAAAAAATAATACAGATTTTAGAATGTGAAGAAATAATAGAAAGAGAGCCGGCATGATAGATAATAAAGGAAAAGAAATTAGAGTGCCGAAATTTAATAGAAAAGGGGTAAAAAATGAATAATTTAAACGAACATTTAGTACACAAAGCCAATTTAAGCGAACTTTTTACGCTTGGAAAATATCTAACAGACGGTGAAATTTTAATACATAAGGACTATACCGCCCAAATCTTCAGATATTTCAAAAGAGATACAATGAATCTAAAAAAAGTAGTTAAACAATTACCAAGAGGTAAAGGCCAACTATACGAATTACCCGCAGAAGTTGAACTACTTAAAAATCGCGTATTAGCGTTTAGGTATAATGATTTTTATTGTTTTAACTATGATTACGTCAAAAATATTATAGACGCTACATGGTTTTCAATAGACGACTTGACATTTTTTGTAGCAGAAAATAAAAAGGGCGAACCTTGGTTAAAAATATATAATGACAAATTGATGATAAGCGCAATATACGCAATAGAATACAAAAAGGAAAAATAATCATGCAATACTCATTTAATGACGATATAAAAGAATATCCGTTACTATATTTTGACCTACAAACGCGGGAATTAATACCGATTCCCACCGGCATGGTTAATAGCGTAAGAGATTACAACCATTACGACTATCAATTACACCACTTCATAGAAAAACAAATACGTAAAAACAACCTTGAATTTTATAACAAAATAAAATATTTACAAAAATTAATAATCGTACCAAGCCTAATGAACACCGAAGCGTCAAGCGGAATTAGCGACGATAAATTTTATAAAAACTGGGGTATTGAAAAATATAAAATTATATTCCAAAAATCGGCGTGGTTTGCGGGTTTATACCCTAAAACTAATGCAATTGAATTAATGCAATCGCATATACCCATGCCAATTCAAAATAGTTTATACTGACACCGTACACATAAGTTAAGTTGTTTTTGATTCCCTAAACGGGCATTAGCAATGCGCAATGTAAGTATTCAAGATGTCGCTTAACTACAAGGGGTTTACTATGCTTTATTGTTGTAGCTGCTACATTCAAGCCGAACGCAAATTAAAACTTTATGACAATACAAAACATAAAGACCGCGTTTTAGAAATTGCGAAATGCCCTAAATGCGGGGCGCTAAAAGTTCACATCATACAATCGCGCATAGACGACGGCAAAGTAGTAGAGAAAAAACCAAAGAACAGTAAAGAAGTAAAAAAGTTTATCAAACAATTTGAAAAAGAAGCATACTACGAAACGCCAAACTTAACCATAAGATACGGCACAAAAAGCAAAATGTCATGGACATACGCAGACGGGGCGCGTAGTGAATGGGTTAAAGATTTAAACGAGGTTAGACAATTCAAAATTAATAAAGATTGCAAGGTGTATGTATGAAAAATTACGAAAAAGTTAAAGAAATGACAATAGATGAAATGGCGGCTTGTTTTGGTAGTACAGATGATTGTAACACATGCGTAGCTACTAATTTGTGTGAATACGGCGAAACTTGCAAGGACACAATAAAAAAGTGGTTAAATAGTGAAGCTGAATAATGGATTTTACATGCTCAAACAAACAGTATCTAAAAAATATTTTAGGCGATATTTTAAGACAGTATAAAGACGGTAATATTTACCGCGTTTCTTGTGAGGAAATTAAAACACTAAAAACACTTAAACAACTCGGGTATATATTCGGCGGGCTTATTAAAGCCCTTACCCGTTTTTTTTGTAATCTAGGTTATGAATATACGCCGGAAATAATTAAAGATTGGTTATATAACGAGTGCGGGTGCATACATAACATAATACTACCAAACGGTAAGCAAGCGCCCTATATTAAAACTCTATCTTCTATGACAAAAGAAGAAGCTGCAAACTTTATTAACGAGATAATCAACTTTATAGATAATTCACCTATATTTGAAGACTTTATACTACCGCCCGAATTGCGGTATAGTTGGACGCATAATATAGACAAAGACAAATTAGAACGAATCAAAAGCATAGATATTAATAACTTTGATTCCGAATACATAAGACATCAAAGCAAGCAAACTTGTATTAGATGTGGGGCAAGGGGTGGCCTTGTTTATCGACTAAAAGAACTACACCCCAAAGACTATTTAACATTGCCATTGTGCGCAAAGTGTTACGACATAGTAAACACGCATGGCGAATCGTATTTAAACAAAGATATACAAAACGTCTTAAATGGTTTGACCGTAAAAGACTTTTGCAAAGTAGCATATTATATGTATAGAAAGGCATAATAGATAACTTCATTTATTTCTTCTTTATATTGTGTACCGGAACGACGGGCAACACAGCCATGCGGCCCGTCGGAATCCGACAAGCCCGCCCCGTTTCTGAGGGAAAACGGAAAAACACAATAAAGACGGGCAAAACGGGGTAAAAGGTACTTCTCACCCCCGCCCCCAAATGCGGGTAGGCAAACGCCCGGGCTTTTTCTAGGGTTATAAAAAAATGTTTGTTTCGCCTTTCGTTTTTAGGTTAAAGCCCTTATAAGTAAAGAGGTATAGCGATTTTATAAAAAATATAAGCGTTTCGCTTATATGCCAAAACGCTTATAAATAAAGGTTTTTGAGATTTCGCATGGCAGAGATAAAAAACGTAAATTCAAAATTAGATTTATTGGCGGAAATTCTAGGCGTTACGCCTAGAAGAATACAACAACTGGCAGAAGATAACATAATACCAAAACCCGACAAGGCGGGGGCGTACGATATTCCCGAATGTGTAAGATGTTATTACTACAATGAATTTGCAATAGACGACGAAGACGGACTAGACGGCAGACATGAAAGAGCGAGAAAAGCCAAAGCCGAAGCCGATAGAATAGAATTTGATTTAGCAATTAAGCAGAAGAAATATGTTTTAAGCGACCTTGTAGAATATTCACTAGAAAAGGTAATAGGTGTTTGCAGGGCTAAATTATTAGCATTGCCCCGCAAGTTAGCCCCGTTAATATCTACGGCAGAATCACCAAGCGAAGCAGAAGACATATTAACCGAGGGCGTAAATGAAGCATTAAACGACCTTGTAAAGCCGGTTTTTGATGATGATACAGACACAGGAATTACGCAAAGTTAAGGCAATTATTAAAAGGGTTTTTGCTAACTGGAAATGCCCGCCAAAACTTACAATATCAGAGTGGGCGGACGCCAAAAGATACCTAAGCCCCGAAGCGAGCGCAGAACCCGGCAAGTATAAAACATCAAGGGCAGAATATCAACGCGGAATAATGGACGCTTTTAGCGACCCAATGACCCAACGAATAGTAGTTATGTCTTCGGCCCAAGTCGGCAAAACTGAAATTTTAAACAATATCGTAGGATATTACATAGACCAAGACCCAAGTACAATATTAAACCTACAACCGACGGTAGAAATGGCTGAAACTTGGTCAAAAGACCGTTTAGCACCAATGGTTAGAGATAACCCATGCTTAACGGATAAAGTAAAAGATTCAAAGGCTAAAAACTCGGGTAATACAATTTTACATAAATTGTACCCCGGCGGACATATTACAATAGTCGGTGCGAATTCACCGGCGGGGCTTGCTTCAAGACCTATTAGAATTGTTTTATGTGATGAAGTCGATAGATACCCAATAAGCGCGGGCGCAGAGGGCGACCCCGTAAACTTGGCAATTAAACGTACTACAACTTTTTGGAATAAAAAAATAGGTTTGTTTAGTACACCGACAATTAAAAATTTAAGTAGAATTGAAAAGGCCTTTGAAGAAAGCGACCAACGCTATTTTATGATACCTTGCCCGCATTGCGGAACATTTCAACGTCTTGTATGGGGTCAAGTTAAATTTAGTAAGGACGACGTTAAAAACTCTTACTACGAATGTGAACATTGCGGAAGCGCTTTAAATGATTCCGATAGAGTAAGGGCGATTAGTAAAGGACATTGGGAAGCAACACAACCATTTAACGGTATAGCCGGCTTTCACTTAAACGAATTAAACAGCCCTTGGCGTAAGTTATCAGAAATAGTACAAGATTTTATTAACAATAAAGACGACCCCGAAACGCTTAAAACTTGGGTTAATACTTGTTTGGGCGAAACTTGGGAAGACGCGGGCGAAACTTTAGAGCCTAGCGCCTTAGAATCGCGAGTAGAAAACTATACAAAAATTCCTAAAGGGGCTTTAATTCTTACCGCGGGCGTTGATACGCAAGACGACCGCCTAGAATGTGAAATAACCGCGTGGGGTAAAAATGAAGAATCATGGCTAGTAGATTATGTTAGAATCTACGGCGACCCCGACCAACCGGAAGTATGGCAACAACTAGATGATTTATTAGCGAAAACATATACGCACGAAAGCGGCGCTAAAATGTCTATTAGTGCAACTTGCATTGATACCGGCGGACATAAAACCCAAAGCGTCTATGAATATGGAAGAACCCGCTATATGCAAAACGTCTTTTTAATAAAAGGGGTTGGTGGCGAGAATATCCCTATTATCGGTGCACAAAGTAAAGTTAAATGCGGTAAATCTAAAAGAACCGTTAAATTATTCCCATTAGGCGTAGACCAAGCAAAAGGAACAATTTACGGTAGATTGAAAATTAATGAATTTGGGGCGGGCTATATGCACTTCCCAAAAATTTGCGATAGGACATATTTTGATTCTTTAACCGCTGAAAAATTGGTAACGAAGTATAATAAAGGTTTTGCAAAAAGAACATGGGTTAAAATTCGCGCGAGAAATGAAGCGCTAGACTGTCGCGTATATTCATACGCAGCATTGAAAATTAAAAACCCAAATTTTGACAAGTTGACCGAGAGAATGACGAACAACGAAATTAAAAGCAAAATAGAAGCCCTAAAGGCTAAATTTAATAAAAATAATGTAGAAATGCAAGACGGCACAAAAGCAAAAAAAGAAGATGTAGCGTTAAAAATGCGCAAACAAAAAAAGCGTGTTACGGCGACCGCTTCTAATTTTGCAATAAATTGGCGAGGTTAAAAATGGCAGAAAACGAAGAAAAACAAAGCCATGCCGAAAGAATGTTAGCGGCGATAGAAGCAACATTAGAGGGGCGCGCAACTGACGAATATAAGACCTTAAAAATTAATAACCGCGAAATTACTAAACATAGTTTTGACGAATTAACAAGGTTAAGAACATATTACCGTAAGGAAGTAGCCATGCAACGCGCCCGCAAGCAAAAAGTATATAAAAATGTTGGGTATAGATTCTAATGTTTAATTTTTTTAAAAACAAAAATAAAACGGCAACAAAACCGAAAAATACAACAAATGCGCATTATGTAGTTGTAGGCCCTAAAAATTATGCGGCTGCGGAACAAAATAGACTTACTTATAGTTGGACTAATTACAAATACACATCAGACCAAATAATTAAGAAATACTATAAACCGCTTGTAGCACGTTCATGCGAACAATGCATGAACAATCCGTATATGATTAAGTTTTTAAGCCTATTAGAAAACAATGTAATAGGTGATACGGGCATAGCACTACAAGCACAAGCAAAAGACCCAAGCGGACAACTAGACACAATCGCAAACGACGCCCATGAAGCGGCGTGGAAAAAATGGCAAAAAAAGAAAAATTGCGACGTTACAAATAAGTTAAATTTTATTGGTATGTGCAAACTTGCCATTAAGACGGTAGCCCGCGAGGGGGAATGTCTTATACATATTGTAACAGGAAAAGAAGCAGGGCCATGGGGTTTTGCTTTACAATTAATTGACCCGCGACAATTAGACGTAGATAAAAATGAAGATAATTTAGCGGACGGTCATTTTATTAGATTCGGTATTGAATTTAACAAGTACGGCAAACCGTTAAAATATTTCTTAAAAACGCGAGAAGACGGCTACTATCAACAAATAGGACAACCTTATAACGAAGTTAAAGCAGAAAACTTAATACATTTATTTATACCACAATATATTAACCAAAAAAGGGGTTTACCTTGGTTAAGCGGTATATTAATGCGTAGTAATATGCTTAATGGTTTTGAAGAAGCTGCCGTAGAACATGCGCGCGTTGGGGCTTGCCAAATGGGCTTTATCACTTCAAACGACCCAGACGAATACGAGGACGAAGACGACGAAGACGAAACAATAATACAAGCAGCGCCTGCAAGTTTTCACAAATTGCCGCCCGGCTATGATGTGAAAAAGTTTGACCCCGCATATCCTAACGGCGAATTTGACGCATTTAGTAAATCAATTTTGCGTAGTATTTCGGCGGGTTTAAATGTTGGTTATGCAGACCTAACGGGCGATTTAACACAAGTAAATTTTTCTAGTTTAAGACATGGTGTTATTGACACGCGCGAAGTTTGGAAAGGTTTACAAGAATGGTTTAAATCATCTTTCGTTGAAGAAGTACACGAAGCGTGGTTAAAATATTCACTTTTGGCGGGCAAGATTTCATGTGGTAGTGGATATTTAAAACCGGAAAGAATCGACAAATACCGAGAAGTTACCTGGACTATGCGACGTTGGCAATGGGTAGACCCCGTTAAAGATGTTAATAGCGCGGCAATTTCGGTGGCTAATGGCTTCCGTAGTCGTTCAAATGTAATACGTGAACAAGGCTATGACCCGGACGAAGTATGGGCGGAAATTGAAAAAGAAAACGCAACTTTAAGACAAAAAGATATATTGGTAAAAAATGAGGTAGTGCGAGATGTTGGCGACGAAGACAACGAAGAACAAACAACAACTAAAATATAGAATATATGCAAGTATTAATAAACCGCCCAAGGCAAAAGCCAAGGGTGGCAAGTTTTGGCAGATAAAAAGTTATTTAAACAAGAATAACAAAGCCGAAGCCGAAATATTATTATATGGCGCTATTGGCGACGACGGGTGGGGTGATGTTACAAGCAAAGAGTTTGCGGCAGAACTCAAAAACGTAGAAAACGCCGAAATTATTAACGTAAGAATAAATAGCCCCGGCGGTGATGTTTTCGCCGGTCAAGCGATTTTCTCAATGTTAAAGCGTTGTACATCACAAATCATAGTTTATATTGACGGTTTGGCGGCTAGTATTGCTTCTTTGGTTGCAATGGCGGGTGATAAAGTCATAATGCCTAAAAATTCTATGCTTATGATTCACAAGCCATGGAGTTGTCAAGCGGGCAATGCGGCGGACATGAGAGAACGCGCAGACACGCTAGACAAAGTAGAAGAATCAATGTTAGGCGCTTACGTCAATAAAACGGGCCTTGATAAAGAAGAAATCAAGACAATGTTAGCCGACGAAACATGGCTAACCGCAGAAGAAGCCTTACAAAAAGGTTTTGCGGACGAGATAGAAGACAACGAAGTAAAGGCCCAAATTAACGGCGATATTTTGAATATCAACGGGCAAGACTTCAATTTAGCAGATTACAAAAAGTTTAATGCTTCATGGTTCAACAACAAGGCGGGCGGGGTTTTGGCTAATTCCGCAGAATCAGACAAAACATTAAACCTAAACTTAAATATTAATTTACAAGACACACAAACAAAGGAAAGGAAAAAAACAACTATGGACTTAAAAGCATTATGTAAATTATTCAACCTTGACTATGACGCATTGGTTAAAGCGGGAATGAACGACGAAGAAATTAAAAAAATGGTTCAAGCAAAAATGCAAGAATCAGACAAAGGCGACGACGGTAACGGTGCAAATAATCTAGCACAAGCCAACGCGCAAGCCGTAGCAAGTATTAAAGCAGAAAAAGAACGTGTAGAATCTATCGCAAAATTGGGCGAAGAATATAACGCAAAAGAAAAAGCGCTAAAATATATTGCAGACGGTAAAAGCGTAGAAGACTTTAAAGACGAATTATTAAAGGCTTCAAACAACGACGAAAAACCGGCTAAAAGTGATTTTGGTATTGGCATGAGCATTGAAGACGCTACAAATTTTAGTTTTTTCAATTTAATTAACGCCTTAGCAAAACCGCAAGATAGAACCGCACAAGCCAACGCAAAACGCGAATTAGAATTATGCGCAGCTGCGGGCGAAAAATACGGCGCGAAAAACAAGGGTACAGTTATCCCGGTAGAAGCATTATTAGCACCGGCATTAAAAAATGCGGTTAATACAACTTCTGCGGGCGCTTTAATTGAAACAAAATTAGAAACTGAATCATTTATAGACTTGTTGCGTAATAAATCAGTTATCATGCAATTAGCAAGACAATTAAACGGCCTTGTAGGTAATGTAGATATTCCAAAACAAACTGCGGGTACTTCGGGCTATTGGGTAGGTGAAGATACCGCCGCAACATCAAGCGACCCAGCATTTGGAACATTGCAATTACGTATGAAGACCGTAAGCGCAAATACTTACTTGACTAGAACAATGCTAAAACAGTCAAGCATTGATTTAGAAAACTTTGTAAGAGGTGATTTAGCGTTAGCGTTAGCGTTAGCAATTGATAAAGCCGGCTTTTATGGTAGCGGAAGTTCTAACCAACCTAAAGGTATTATCAACACTACCGGCGTAAATGCCGTTCAATTTGCGGGCAAAAACCCAACTTACGGCGAATTGGTAGACATGGAAACTGCAATAGCCGTAGATAATGCAGATGTAAACGATATGGCTTATATCGTAAACCCAAAAACTAAAGGACATTGCAAACAAACTTTAAAATCAAGCGGTGTAAGCGGTTATATTTGGGAAGACGGTAACAAATTAAACGGTTATAGAGCAATCGCAACAAACCAAATTAACGAAGACGACGTAGTATTAGGTAACTTCGCAGACTTAATTTTAGGTATGTTCGGTGGCTTGGAAATTATCGTAGACCCATATACAAACTCAACTAAAGGTGGCGTAATAATTACGGCATTCCAAGACGTTGATTTTGGCGCACGTCATGCTGAATCATTCTGCGTGGGTAAAGCGAAAGAAGAAACGCAAACACCTAGCGGTCAAGGCGGCTAATATTTCTACTTCAATAACAAATCAACCGTAGCGGGGTTTTGCCCCGCTATTGGCTGATTTGTTAGCAATATGCTAGATAAAGATAATATTTTAATTTTATTTGAAAGGGATTTTATAAAAATGGAAAAAGTAAAAGTAAGATTATTAACACCTGTAATTGATAACGGAAAAATTAAACAAGCGGGCGACGTTATAGAAGTTGACAAACAACTGGCAAAAGAAATAGTAGCAAGAAAAAGGGCTACATATAATTTAGATGTTCAACCCGTAAATATTAAACCTAAAAAAGACAACGGCGAACCGCTAGACCTTGATAAATTAAGAGCAATTGCGGACGAATTAGAAGTAAAATATCAGCCAAGCATAGGTGGCCCTAAATTGGCTAAAAAAATTTTAGAAGACTTGGTAACAAAAGACAAAACATTAGCAGAAGAAGCTGATGTTTTTAAAGCCTACGAAAAATTTAAAGAAAATCAAAGCGGTAGCAAAGACAACGGCGAACCGCTAGACCTTGATAAATTAAGAGCAATTGCGGACGAAGCCGAAGTAGATTACGAAGACGACACAACAGCTGAAGAATTACAAGAAGCGCTAGTAGTAAACTTTGAGCAAATAGCAAGCGAATTACAAATAGAATTGCCGGAAGATTCAAACGTAGAAGAAGCGTGGGCGATTATTAAGGCAGAATTAGAAAATAAAAAATAGATGTTTAACGACAATTTATATACATACTTAAACGCGTTCGGTGTTGATATAACACATATTGACGCCGACGGCGTAGAACATAGCAAAAATGCTAACGGGGGTAACTTAAAGGGTATTTTTGACAACGCTTATTTTTTGGTAGAGATAGGCGAACTAGATTTAGACAACACCCAACCGCGTTTACAATGCGTTGAAGCCGACGTAACCAATGTAAAAAAAGCCGATTCTTTTAGAATCAATGGCGAATTATACGACGTTACCGGCAGACCCCAACCCGACGGCACAGGCATGGCGGTTATTCCTTTATGTTTGCAAGGTAAGGTTTAATGAATGGGCGACAATTTAAAAATATATATTGACAAAAGCCAAATAAATGTGGTTATTAAAGACTTAAACCTTACTTATATGCAAGCAAAAAATTTAGCACAAAAAACATTTAAGCGTGCAGTAAATGAATTTTATAAAAGAGTTTTAAGCCGCGTTAATCGTGAGGGTGATTTAAAAAAGAATAAAGCAAAGCAACGTATTAAGAAATATGTCTTTAACAATATGACGGGCAAATTATTTAATGGTTTGTTTAATATAGGCTTGGCTAATTGGAAAAACGTCCGCGAAAATAAATGCGGTGTTAGTTATAAATACGGGGGCGAAACAAGAACCCGTAAAGGCGCTTTTATTAGAACAATACCAGAGGGCGGAGAAATAGCCGTAAGACGTACGGGCAAATATAACATAGCAACTAAGGGGAGTTATAAAGGTAAGCGTCGCGAAATGCTAGAAAAGCAAATTGAAGACCCGTTACCAATTTTTGAACAAATATTACAAGATGAAATGAACAACTTTTTAAACGACTTTATTAACGCATATAGTAAGGAATTAGACAAAATCATAAAATGAGCAAAGCAAATTTAGACAATATTTTAGACCATATTATAGCAGCTTTTAGAGAGCAATACCCAAATTATACAATAGGTGATTACGACGAATTAGAAGAAGACGGGCATGTAACAACGCCCGCTATATTCTTGCAACTGATGAATTTTGAGGACGCAAGCAACAATTTTAACGGTATGTTTAGGGCTAATTGCACTTTTAGGGCGTATGTTTGTGAAAGTTTTAAAGGACAAGCAAAACGCAAGGTGCGTAAATCTGCGCTAGATATAGCCTATTTCATTGATAAGAATAATTGGAACGTACAAAACGGAATATTTAACCGCGCAAAATTCAGTTATGCCGAACCGGACAATTTTAACGAGAAGATACAATCATGCGAAGTTTGGCTAATTGAATGGACGCAAGAAATATTTATACAAAAATAAACGAAAGGAACAAGGACATGACAGCAACAAAAGGTAAAGACACAGTAACGCTAGGTATTAAAGATTTAAAAATCTCACGTATCACAAAAGACGACGAAAACGGTGTAACATACGATACGCCCGTAGATGTTCCGGGCGTTAAAGAAATTACTATTGATTTAATTTCTGATGAAAAAGAACTAACCGGTGACGGCGTAATTTTAGATACTTTCACAAAGAAAAAAGGTTACGAAGTATCGTTTAAAAACGCTCAATTAAGCCAAGAAATCATGGACATTATCAACGGTACAACAACAACAGAAACCGGCGAAACAGGTAGTAAGGTATATACAACCGAAGACGACAACACAAACCAAGCGGGCTATTTTGCGCTAGAATTTACGCCGGAACATACGGTGGGTGAAAAAGATTATCATAGAATCTTATATAAAGTAAGCGGAAACTACAAAGAAGAATACGCCGAAGAAGATTACATGGTATGTAGTTTTAGCGGTAAAGGCGTTGCAAGAACTCACGATAAGAAGTTTGGCGCTAGAAAATTGTACGAAGCAAATACGGACATTACACAAATACCCGCTATTACAAAAGGTTAGTTAAAGGGGCTTTTACGCCCCTTTATTATGAAAAATAAAGGAATTACAAAGAAATGACAATAGAAAAATTAAATACAAACGGTTTTGAAGCTGAAGTTTTAGGCAAAAAAAGAATTTTTAAATATCAAGTTAGAAATTATGTAGCGTTAAAGAAAAAATTTAACGTAGATGTATACGATATGATTTCTAATGTTTTACAAGGCGATTTAGACGCAATTATACAAATGATATGGTGCGGCACGCTTGTTTTTGACAAATTCGACCCGCAAGAACCCGCAAAAATTAAAGAAGAATTAGACGTAGAAAAATTATACGCTATTGACTATAACGAATTGCGATTAATCGGCCAAGAAGTATGTAAAGGACTTCTAGCAACACTACCAAAGAATACAAAAAAAAAGACATTACCGACCCAAATAAAAACAATGATAACAAAAGTTCAAAAGATTTTGAAAATAAAATAGATTGGGTCTTACTTTTTTATGTCTTTACTTCAATTATGGGTTATACCCCCGAATTTTTTTATACTTCGGAGTATGCCCGCCTTTTTGCGCTGATTGAAGCAAGAAACGAATACTATAAAGCAACGGGCGAAACTTCCGGCGGTAGTGATAGCGACGCTAACGCCTTAAAACAATTAGACAATTTTTTAGGTTAAAAATGGCAGATAGAAAACGAAAAATAAATATATTTTTAGGCATGGATAATGCCGAACTTAAAAGTAAATTGGAAGAATCAAAAAGCATTTTAAGCGGTTTTCAAACAAAACTAGGCGGAATCATGGGCGGTGTTGCATTAGGCGCAAGCGTGCTTGAATTTGCAAAAACTGGTGAAAAAGCGGCTAAAGGTTACGAACAAGCCCAAATATCTTTTAGTAAAATGTTGCAATCAGAAAAAGAGGGCGCTAAATTAGTAAAAGACATTCAAGACTTGGCGAATACTACCCCTATGACTTCGGCTAGTTTGAATAATAACGCCAAATTGTTGTTAAATTTTAACGCCGTAGCGGCCGACGAAGTAATACCAACATTAAGAATGTTAGGTGATATTACCGGCGGTGATAAACAACGTATGGATAGTTTAACATTAGCGTTTGCGCAAAGTGCAAGCGCGGGGCATTTAATGGGGCAAGACTTATTGCAAATGATTAACGCCGGTTTTAACCCGCTTCAAATTATGGCAGAAAAAACAGGCAAAAGCGTAGGTCAACTTAAAGACGAAATGAGCAAAGGCAAGATTACTACTGACATGGTAATACAAGCCTTTAAGGACGCAACGGAAGCCGGCGGAAAATTCCAAGGCATGATGCAAGCCCAAGCACAAAGTAAAGAGGGTTTGGAAGCAACTAAAGCCGATTCTTACGAAATTTTCGCACGCACTATTACCGATATTGCAATGCCCGCATTAAAAGATTTTGATAGGGCGCAAATTGACCTATTAAACAACGCAACTCAAAGCGTAGAAAAATTTAAAGAATGGACTGAAGTAAACAATACTACAACAAACGGTATTAAAAATGCCGCATTAGGTTTAGCGACTATTGCGGGTGGTTATGCTTCACTTAACCCCGTAATTAACTTGTTAATAGAATCACAAAATAGACACCTTGAAGCAATTAAAGCGGTTAAAGTTGCAGAAGAAGCGGCTACACTAGCAACCGCAGAAGCAAAAGCGGCAGAAATGGCATTATACCAAGCGCGCTTAATGGGTGATGAAGCATTAATAAAAAAATATGTTAAATATAGGGCGAATACGGCGGCAAAGGCGGAAAATGCGGCTGCAACATTGGCAAACGCAAAAGCAACTGTAACACAAACAACAGTAACGGGCGCTTTAAGTAAGGCTATTAGCGTGGCAACTACACAAGTAAAAGCGTTTACCGTTTCTTTATTTACAAGCCCTTTTGGTATAATTGCGGTGGCGTTGTCGGGTCTTGCTGCGGGCTTTTTTGCGGTTAAAAATTCCATTGAGGAAGCAGAAAAAGCCGTAGAAGATATTAATAACGCTTATAATCAACATTGCAACGTAATAGACGATAGCATAAGAAAAATAAACGAATTAACTAGCGTAAAAAAACGTAGCGTAGAACAAGACCGCGAAATGGATAACGCTATAAATCAGTTAATAAAATTATATCCCGCTTTATTTTCAAAACTTGATGTAGAAAAAATCAAGCGCGAGGGAATAACGGCGGAACTTGCTAAACAAGTCTATTTATTAGCGGAAAAAGACAAACTAGACGGCTTGCAAGCGCAAAAAAACAAGGTAGACAAAAAGGTAGCGACATGGGCGGGTGCTAGATTTTATGCTAACACTTATAAAGACGGCATGGCGCGTATTGGTGTACCTAAAAAACTACAACAACAACAAGACGAAATTAATGAGCAAATAAGACAAGCTGAAGAACGTATAAAAAAAATAAATAGTGGCGAATTGTCGGTAGGTGAAAAACCTAGCACAAAAACGACTAAAAAAACTACTGCGGGCGCAGAAATGAGCGAAAGCGAAAAGAAAAAAGCGGCGACCGCGGCAGAAAAAGCGAGAAAAGAAGCGCTAGCACTAAAACAAGCACAACTAGACGCACAATTACTGCAAGTTAAAGGAAATTCCGAAAAAGAATACCAATTAGAACTAGCAAAAGTTGAAGCAAAAATAGCGGTAGAAAAACGCGGGACTTCTAAATATCAAGAAGCCTTAAACGAGCGTACAAAGTTAATACAAAAACATAACGAAGAAGTAGCAGCGTTAGAGGTTCAAAGATATAACAACTCGGCTAAATTAAGCGAATTACAAATAGAAAAAGATAAAATAGATTTAGAACAACAAAAACAAAGGGGTGAAATCACAAACCAAAATTACTATAATCAATTACAAGCGTTTGAAGACCGTAAATATCAAATTAAAAAAGCCGGCTTAGACAAGCAAATAGAATTGTACAAATACGATTTAGAAAAAGTAGCAGAATTAAACCAACAAAAACTAGAACTAGAAGCACAACATCAAATAGACAAACTAAACCTAACTAACGAAGCAACAAAGGCAGAACATGAACAGTTAAAAACCTTGTTTAGTGATATTGGGCAAAGTTTTGAAAATTCAATAGGTGCTTTTATTCAAGGCAATCAAACCTTAAAAGATAGTTTTTTAAGCGTATTTGGCGATATTAAACAAGCCTTTTTTAAAATGATTGCCGAAATGATAGTAGAACAAACCAAACTAAGAATGTTAAAAACTCTTACTTCATTATCGGGATATGGTGGGTGGATTGGAACGGCCGCAAGTTTTATAAAAGGTTTTTTTGCCGACGGTGGTATAGTACCCGGACAATATAACCAACCCATGCCGATTGTTGCGCATGGGTCTGAAATGGTATTAAACCCAATGCAACAAAAGACATTATGGAACTTAATAGCAAGCGGTAGCGGTAGCACAAATAAAATAAATACCGCAAATAATCAACAACCAGTAGTAGTAAATAATATTACGCCTGTTTTTCAATCGCTAGACCCTAATCAAGGGCAAAAAATGTTTCAAGATTGGATGAAACAAAGTGGCATACCTTTGGTGCGTGATTCTATCAAAAATAACAATAATCAAATGCGCGACGTAATTAAAGGTGTCGGGTAATATCTTTACTACCGTCTGCGTTGTAAAATTGGTTATTTATCCAATGGCCTATAAATTCTTTATTGGCACTATATAAATAAGATTCGGTAGAAGATACAACAAGGTTTATATTTATCAATTTACCTTTTATATCGTAAGCCATTGTTTTATATGGGTAAGAACCTTTAAAGTTATTTATTTCGTACTTTAATAATTTGCCCGTTGGAGAATAGTAATATTTTTTAGCGGGCGAATCGTCATATTGAACGCCGTAAAATGCAAGTTTTTTGTCTTCGTAAAACGGAATTATTTTACGAGGTCTATAAAAATCATCATGGGTTATACCGGAACGAATACAAGACAAAGTATTAATAAAATAATTAGGGTCTTTTTTATCGTTGTAAAATTCTTGCGTTGAAATTTTTAAAGCTGCGTTATCAAAAGCAATTTTACGGGCTTTTTCTACGGTATATTCTACGCTACCTTGTAAAATCATAGCATTAACCGGCATGGCAAAACAAAGTAACGCAAAAAGGGTTAAAAGCGTTTTTTGTAGTGCTTTTAAGTCTATAAGTTTTTTACGCGAAAATTCTATAAAATCTTTTTCGCTAACGGTTAATCTTACCGTAAATTCTTTTTTATCTATTGCGCGAGGTCTTCCCGCGTTAATTCTTTGTCCGCCACGTGTCATATTTACCGCCTTTTTATTAAAACACCTTTTATATACATTATAACATAGTTTTAGATTTTTGCAACATAATTCATAAAAAAAATATTAAGGAATTTTTTAAAATGTCTGAATTATTAAAATTTAACTTTGAATATAAAGAAGCATATACGGCCCGTATTGAATTTGATACGCAGATTAACGAAAAGCAAAAAGGGCATGAACAACGATACCCAAAATGGACATACCCGAAAAGGGTTTTTAATCTAAAGTTTGATAAAAACTTTAGTGACCGTCAAAAGTTAGAAGAATTTGTAATAAATGTTATGTTATCGGGCGGTAAGTTTGATTGGACGTGGGAAGAATCAAAGGGCGGTAACGGCAAAACGTATACTTGTTTCTTTGAAGACGAGAAATTTAAACAAAACATTAAAAATTTAGGTTATACCGATTGCGAATTAGCGGTAGTTTGTATTGACGATTCGCCCGTAGTTGAAGTTGGTAACTTTGATTTTTACCACAATAGCGAATGTGAAAACGGTATAGAATTTAATAGAATTATTGATAGTATTTTTACGGCCGCCAATAATATGAAAGTTTGGTGGGATAAACCAAAAAGAACATGGACACTAAACCTAGATAAAGACCCCGTAACCCGTAAAAAAATAGAGAATTTTTTTATTGCAAAACGTGGGCGCTTCCGTAGTTTTGATTGGACATGGGAAAAAGAACGCGGGGGCGACGGTAAAACATACCATGTACGTTTTGATACCGATACGTTACAAATGGACGTAGATTATTTAGGCTATGCAACATTCCAAGTACAACTACGCGAAGTATTCCCAAATGCTAACCCGCTTTTAGAAGTTGAAAAAGACGAAATTATACCGCGTAAATTGTTAGAAATTGATATACCCGACGGCGGAATAAGAATACTTGATAACGAAACTTTAGACGAATTGAGATATAAAGGGCAGCGTTATTTAGGCGCACCGTTAAGCCATGGCGAAATTACGAAAGACGATAATAGCAGCGTATCAAAGTTAAATATTACGCTTTCAAATGTTGCGCTAGGTATTTCAGGCATAATTGGCAATCGCGGCGACGTCGTAACCAATTCGGACGCGGTTTTAACCCTTGTATTTTTAGATGTTAATACAAACGAACTTATAACAGATTCCGCAACGGTTTTATACGCGGGTAAGTGTAATAACTTAACGCTTGATTATGAAAACGCGAGCATGGATATTGAAACGCCGTTAGGTGGTTATGAAAAACAATGCCCCGTAATGAAATATCGTGCAACTTGTCAAGTACGACGATTTAAAGATTGTCGGTGCGGATATACGGGCGAAGAAACCGCATGCGATAGAACATTTACGCGTTGCAAAGAATTGGAAAACCAAGCCAATTTTAGGGGCTTCCCTACTATGTACGAAGAATTAGTAATAAAGGTGTAATTTATGGATAGATTCAAAGAATTAATAAAACAAGTTGGCCGACCTTACGAAATGTTCAACGAAGACGGAACATATCAAGGGTGCTTTTATCCGGTACAATTTTTATACCCCGATAAGCCAAAATATAAATTACGTTCAAAAGACGACGACAAAAACTATATGTACGGTATGGCAAAATTAAAAAAACATTGCGTACAAATAAATAAAGACGATTTAAAGCAAGGCGACATTATCGCCACAAGATACCGCGACGAATTACACGTAGCGGTATTTTATGAATACGACAAAATAATACATGTATTCAAAGACCATACGCTACAAATCGGGCGTTATAAGATGTTTAAAAATTTTGAATGTTATAGGGTAAAAAATGATTAGATTTTTTTATAATATAACCGGTAATTTAGATATAAGTATATTTTACGCAGTATTAGCATATTTGCTTATAATTGCCGATATATTAATATACAAGTTTTCAAATAGAAAATATTGTAATTTTGTATTATCTACTATTATTGCGTTTGTAGCGGGGGTTATTTCGGGTGCGTTAGGTTTTACGGGCGCGGTTGCTATTGGCGTATGTACCGTTATCGGGTATGTAGGCGCATTTTGTATATATGGCGGTATGGCTTTAAGTGCTATGAATAGCGCCAAAAGTGCGGCGGGCGGTATTAGTTCAAGTGCTACTTACGCTAACCCAACCTTGCAAACGCAAACTAACCAAGATTTACCGATACCGTTATTATACGGTACGGTTAAATTAGCGGGTAATAGAGTTTGGCAAGACGACGACGGCAAAACAAGAGTTAAAAGAATTGTTGGTTTTTCGGACGGCGTAATAGAAGATTTTACCGACATTAGACTAAACGATATTAAAGCCGATACAATAAGCGGTATAAAGATTAATAAATATTATGGAACTGATACGCAACAAGTAGATTCTATTGTAGGCGGAAAAACACAACTTGAACGCGCCGAAAAAGTAGGAAGTTTAAAAAACCTTGCATATCTAGCGGTAGATGTTCCAAGAACAAACGATATAGACGTAAACTATAACTTAACGGCAATAGTTAAAGGGCGCAAAATAAGAGTATATACAACGCCCGAAAAATATACCGTAAAATATAGCGAAAATCCGGCATGGGTTATGTTAGATTTTCTAACATCATACAACGGGTTAGGACTTGCACTAAATAACGACGGTACAATATCGGACGCAATTATAAAACAATTATTTGATATTGAAAGTTTTATTGAATCGGCGGACTTTTGCGACGAACAAATAGCATATACAAACGATAAAGGCGAAGTTAAATATGGTCCGCGTTTTACGTTTAATATGATTTTTGATAGCCAAACTAGCGCTAGAAACCTTATTGACGAAATTTATAGAAGTTGTAGGGGCGGTTTGTTTACCAAAAACGGCCAATTACAATTTAAAATAGATAAGGCTGAAGAAGTAAGCAAGGTATTTACGGCTAATGATATTGTTAAAGGTTCAGAAACCTACCAAACAATACCCAACGAAGAACACTACGACATTTTAAAAATCGTATATGTATCGCCCGACCACGAATGGCAAAAAGTAGAAGCGTTCGCAGAAATACCGGAATATCGCGACGGCGCACCAATAGAACATAGCGTAAATTGTTATAGTGTAACAAACTTTCAACAGGCAAGCCGTTTAGCGTGGTATTACGTTAATTCAAAAATCTTATGTCCTTATTTTGGCAGCTTTAAAACTGATTACCGGGCCTTTGATTTAGAAGTAGGCGACGTAATACAATTTGACAGCCTTTTAATGGGTTTAGACGGCTATAAAGCAAAAGTAGTTAGCGTTATTGACGACGGTGCGGGAACTTATACCGTAAATTGGCGTACTTATGACGAAAGATTATACGCCGATACTTTGGGTAGTTATGAACCGCGCGTGCTTGTTTCAAATTTATCTGATATATATAGCTATCCGAACGACATTACGGGTTTTAACGTGGTTCAAAATCAAAAATTAGCAGAGTTTGCGTGGTCCGCGGTTGAGGGTGTCGGAATTAGTTACGAAATCCGTAAAGGTTCTTCATGGGATAATTCAAGCCTTGTCGCTACCGACATAAAAGGAACGTCTTATACTATGAGTTTGAGCAGTAAAGGCGTACATAATTTTTGGATAAAAGCAAAAAATAAGTATAACTATTCTAAAAACACCACAAACGATATTTTAAATGTTCAATACATACCGGAATTAAACGAGGTTATTAAAACTGATATTTTAAGTAACCCTAGCGGAACTTTTGAAAATGTAAGAATCAACCGCGGGCGACTTAAACTAAAGCCGGCTATTAAATGGAATAACGACGGCGAAAAATGGCGCGACGACGGTATAAGATATTACGCAGACGCGGGTGGGAAATGGAATACCCAATATTTAACAAGCGGGGTTTATACTTCGCAAGTTTACGACGTCGGGGCTAACTTAAATAACATTGTATCGTTTGATTATAACTTGTTTACGGTTAGCGACACCCAAAATATAACTATTGAATGGCGTTATAGCGCGGATAACATCACATGGTCTGATTGGTTAATAGGTGCTACGGGCGCGTATGAATTTAGATATTACCAAGTTAGAGTAACTTTAAACAACCCTAACGGGGCTATGATGTATTTAGATTCTTTAAACCTTAATGTAGATGTACCGGATAGAAAAGAAGACTATACAAATAGAGAAGTAACAAGCGCCGAAAACGGGTTAAGAATTGATTACGCAACCGACCCCGAAAGTAAAATAGCGGCCGATTTTATTAAGGAAAAACCGCATGTACTTGTTACGCCTTACGCTACAAACGCTTACCCTAACGTAATTGAATCTACGCCAAAATATTGCGTAGTTAAGTTATACACAAACGACGGCAACGAAGCAACGGGCGCGGTAAATATTAGCGTATCGGGATATTAAAACGAAAGGAATAACGAATAATGAGCGAAAACGAAGAATACACATGGACGGATAACCCCATGGAAGCGGGGGTGGCAGATTGCGACCCCGACGTAGTAAACGAAAATTTAATGCACTTAAAATACAATCATAAAGGCGGTGGCGGTGGTTTACCACCGTCAATTTGTAATAGCCTAACTATTACAAGAAGCGGGCAAAATGTAACCTTAAAATGGCAAGACCCCAATAATACGATTTTAGATAATCAATATTTATGTACTTGGGGCGGTACAAAAATTGTTAAAAAAGCGGGTAGTTATCCGACTGACGAAAAAGACGGCGAAGTAGTCGTAGATAATACCGTACATAATCAATATTTAAAAAATGGTTATATAGATACTATCGCAGAAGGCGACGAAAACACGTATTATTATGCGGCGTTCCCATATTCAACAAATGGCGTATATTGTTATAACCCATTTAACCAATTTAAAGACGCTATTATATACGAATATTGCAACAACCCTAACGAATCAAACCCCGCATTAAAAATTACATACCCTAGCGGGTCAATAAATGCAGATTTTGAAGCGGCCGGCATGGATTTCGACCAAGGCACATTTAATTATGGTTCTTGGGAAAATGCGTTTTTTCAACCGCGCCCCGTAATGCTAAAATACGACGGTACGGTAGATTATGAATTATACAAGCCCGATTTTAAATATAGAGCAGACGGACAAACATTAAGCGACGTATCAAACGCAGAGTATCAAGGTAACGCCATGATAGGCTTCCCGCAAGTTTGGTTTAAGTTTGCAATGACTAACGGCTTAAAGCATGTATATATAGCAAATTGCCAAGTCGACGAAGATTACCATTGTTTTACGCATATTAATAAAAACGGCGAATTGTTACCGGAAATTTATATAATGGCGTTTCAACCGGCAAATATTAATAGCGTTGCTAGAAGTTTAGCGGGCAAAACTATTTTAACTAATAACGTCGGAACTACCGAAATAACAAACGCACAAAATAACGGCGCTTGTTGGGGCTTAATGGATTACGGCGAAGTTAAGATGATTGAATACCTATTACATTTAATGGGTAAATCAACCGACACGCAAGCCGTATATGGCAAAGGCCGAGATAGTAACAACCCTAACGCAACTACCGGTGAAGCATTAGCAAAAGGTATGTTTTACGGTACGAAAGCAACTGGCATGGTTAAAATTTTCGGTATCGAAAATTATTACGGTAATTTTTGGAAACGTATTAACGGTTGCGTATATACAACCGCGGGTATGCGTTATAAATTATGTGATTATACGGCGGACGGTTCTACGGTAATTGGATATAACACAAACGGCGACGGATATTTAACACATCAAACATTTACTGGAAGTTCGGGCGGTTATATTTCGCAAACATTATTAACGCCGGTGGGAATCTTCCCGACCGTCGCAAGCGGTAGCGCGACAACCCATTACCCCGACGGGCTATGGTGGGCTAATGGCGGGTTTGCTCTTGTTGGCGGTGGTTACGGCGATGGCGCTCTTTCGGGTGCTTCTGCGTTGTGCTTGAACTCTGCGGTGGGTTTCGCTGGCGCGAGCATCGGCGGCTCTCTTTCGTGTAAACCTCTTTAGGGGGTTTGGGGGTCTTCCCCCAATTAAGTTTTAGGGGTTTTAGGTACGCGGTTTTGCTATTGTTGGCGGTAGTTACAACAATGGCGCTCTTTCGGGTGCTTCTGCGTTGTACTTGAACTATGCGGTGGGTAACGCTAACGCGAACATCGGCGGCTCTATTTCTTAAATATTCTTTCTAAATGTATCTACTATCCCTTGGCGCTTGCCAAAAATAAAGCCGAAAAAGAGGTGCAGCCTAGTAGCATGAGTTGAACGGCAGCAAGGCAATTAAGAAAGACTTAACTTATAAAATGAAAAGTTATAACCATTTATTTGAAAAATTAATAAGTTATGAAAACCTCTTAAAAGCGATTCGCAAATCTTCTAAAAGAAAACGCGACCGCAAAGACGTACAAAGAGTTTTAAAGAACCCGGACAAATATATAAAACGGTTGCAAGAACTCTTAATAACGCAAACTTACAAAATACCACACCATAACGCGCGCCCAATTTGGGATAAAAATAGTAACAAATGGCGTACTTTAATTATACCGCGATATGTTTACGAACAAATTTTACAACATGCGATAGTTCAAGTATTACAACCTATTTTTATGCGCGGAATGTATCAATATTCTTGCGGTTCAATTCCTAAACGCGGTGCGCATTATGGTAAACGGTATTTAGAAAAGTATTTAAAGAAAAATGCTAAAAATGTAAGATATGTTTTAAAGTTAGACGCTTACCACTATTACCAAAGCGTAGATATAGATTTACTAAAAGAAAAATTTAGGAAGAAAATACATGATGAAAAAATGTTATATTGTATTTTCTTGGTTTTAGATTCTAATATTGCAGAACTTAACGGCGAAGAAATTAACATGGGTTTGCCTATTGGGTTTTATACTTCCCAATGGTTTGCTAATTGGTTTTTAGAAAAATTCGACCATACCGTAAAACAACAATACAAAGTAAAATGCTATACCCGCTATGTTGACGACATGGTATTAGCGGGCAAAAACAAAAAATTACTACATCAAACCTTTAAAAATATTCAAGAATATTTAAAAGGTATACATTTAAAAGTTAAGAAAAATTGGCAACTTTACAAGTTTGTATATAAAAATAAAAAAGGCGAACTAATCGGCCGCGACATTGATTTTATGGGGTTTAGGTTTTTCGGGTTTAAAACAATTTTAAGAAAATCTATTATGTTAAACGCTACGGCTAAAGCCTTGCGAGTTGCTAAAAAGGATAAAATAACAACTTACGACGCACAACAATTAATAAGTTATACAGGATATTTTAAACATACCGACACATATAACGTATATCAAAAGAGGATTTACAAAGTAGTTAATATTGACGTTTGCAAAAGGCTTATAAGCCAAAGCGCAAAAAGAAAAACAAGGGGGAAAAATGTTAAATTTTTACGATTCCGAAAGTACGGTAAAACCGAATAGAATAGATACGCAATCAAGCCAAAGCGGCGTATATATTAGAGTTTGCATTAATGAAATCGAAGACGACGACGGCAACGTAAGGTATAAATATAAAGAAGCCTTTGTAGATAAAGCCGAATGGGAACAATATATACAAATTCAAAATGCGTTAGGCAAAAAGGTAACGGGTGCAAACATTGAATACACGTATAAAATGAACATACCGGTGCTATATCCGCTAAATGGTTTTTATTATTTGCCGATTTGGGCTGAAGAAATCTACGCCGACAAATTAGCAAAAGGGCAAGTAGTTAAAAACATCTTCCCTATGGATATTTACGACGCTACAAACAAAAAGGCAAACGCCGTAAGTATGACGGCCGAACAGTTGGAAACATTAAGCGAATATTTGGTAGAAAATTATCAAAAGGTATATTTTAAAGAAAAGAAAAAAATAGAAGAATTAGAAAATTAATTTTATGGTTTGGGTTGGTAGGGTATTTAGAACGCGGCGCGCTTTAAGCGTTTTGAAGTTCGGGCTGGGCAATTCCTTATTTATCAATTTGATTAATAAGGGCGTTGAAGCGCCTATTTTATGGGCGCTTCTTCTTTAAAAAAGGCTATATTATGAAAATTACGGAAATTTTTAAATATTTTTGGTTGATTCCAACCCCGCGTGGGTTTAGATTCCAAATAAATATACCATTAGGAAAAAGAAAGCAGAATAAAGAAAATGGACGAAGAAAAAGTAATACGTAGAACATTATTTAATAATTACGACAGGACTTACAAAAATTTTGACCGCGTCATGCAATGTTTGTATGACATATCTATATTTTGCGCGGCTAGAAAAGATTTTGTATTAGGCGGAATTATAGAAGATTGTTTAAACGATTTAGAGAAAGTAGGTAAAAAATGAAAAGATTTTTAAGAAAAATAAGAAACATTTTTAAACGCGTTGACAATTTGCGCGAAATGATAGAAGACAAAATAGCCGACGTTTTAGACAAGGCAAGCAAAAGCCAAATTTTAGACTATGGGCAAGAACTCATGTTATATGCAGCAATAGACGCGGTGGAATCTTATGTAAAGGGCAAAATACAAAAACAAGCGCCCGAAAAGTTAGAAGCTGCAATAGATGATTTTGAAATACCCGCAGATGTTAAAAGGCAAATTGTAGCCGGCATGGTAAGCGGTCATAACAAATTACAACGCAAAATAGCGGAACAATTAAGAAAGTAGGTTAAATAATGGTATTACATTATAATACGGCGTTTGAATCTTTAACGCCCGAAACAATAGAAGATTTTGTAGAACAAAACAAAAATACGCTTGTAGGGTCAGCCGTTTTTGTTAAAAATGCGGCTTTTATATCTAAGTTAATTTCTTGGGTATGTTCCGGAAAAGCGCAAGATAAAAATTTTATTCCGTCGCATGTTGGTTCTTTGGTTATGGTTGGCGGGCAGGTATATTTATTCGATATGAAACCGCCTAAACCAACCTTAACGCGTTTTGTAGATTATTTAAAAAACACAAAAGACGAATTTTTATTAGTTATGCGTGATTTTAAGTTAGACACCGAAGCGTTTAGCCTAGAAATTGTTAATAGAATGAACAAACGCTACGGCTATTTATCGGCGATTCAGTCCGCGTTTAAATATATGTACTATGGTTTTCGCGAACATTGTAGCGAAATTCATTTAAAGGCGTTACAAGCGCAAGGGTTATTTTGGGGGTATGACGCAAACAAAACAACCCCGGAAGGCTTGAAAGAAATATTGTTAAATGAAAAACCAAAGGGGAACGGCGGGCATGAATGAAGATTTAAGCAATAAATTAATAGATTTATTGCAGACACAACACAAAGAACAAAAAGACGAGATAGAAAAACTAACAAAAAACGTAGATAAACTAGAAAAAAAAGTAGATGATTTAATAACCTTTAAAAATAGATTAATTACTATCGGGGTTATATTATCCGCGCTATTTGGTTTTTTGTGGGATTTTTTCAAAACATTTTTTAGTAGCAAATAGAGGTAATTTATGGAAAACAAAGAACTATTTAAAAAGGCCCTAGACTTTGTATTAGCACGCGAGGGGGGCTATGCCAACATTAAAGGTGATTTAGGCGGAATGACATATAAAGGAATTACGCAAGCGACATACACGACATATTTAAAAAGCCAAGGTAGGCAATCTAAAGCCATTGCAACGGAATACAAAACCGGAAGCGTGCCAAAAGGTTTAAATTATATTCATTACGGCGCGCGTAATGTTGATGTTGTTATACATATTACTAACAAAGAGATAGAAGACATTTATTATAGTAGATATTGGATTGCGGCAGGTTGTCATAAAATGACTAAAAAATTTGCGGTAGTAGCCTTTGATACGGCCGTTAATATGGGCGTAAGTCGGGTTGGTGAATTTTTAAGAGCGTGCCAATATAACGATATTGAAGTATTTTACTTAAAGCGAATAGAAAAATATAATGAGTTTGCAAAAGTAGCAAGTCAACGCCAATTTTTACATGGTTGGCTTAATAGAATGTTTGCATTGATAAAATTTATTGATTCTTTGTAAAATTCCTTTTTATTAACCCGCGTAATGCGGGTTTTTTCATATCTAGGCAATTAATTTATAATCATCAAGTTGACTAAATAGCCGTAATGCTTCCGCTGTTTGAAAAGCGGGTAAAATTTCTTTGTTAAAAAGTTCGTGCAAAATCCCATCACCCGCCCCATTAAAAAAAAATACACCTTTTATAAGGTGTATTTTTTTTAATTTGAATTTTGCATGAGGATAAGAAACCATTTAAGGGTTCGGCGGATTTTCGGTAGGGTGGAGTCGAGCAAAGCGAGCGAACCTGTCTGAGCAAATAGCCTTTTTGAGCGCTAATTTGAGCAGTGCGAAAATTAAAAGCGAAAAAGTAAGGCTATGCGCACCCGAATAATCCAAGAAAATACTCAAAAATTTTGGATTCGCCCCCAAGTTGTTTGGCAAGCAAACAACGGGTTCTTACCTCTCGCAAAACAATTATTAATTGTTTTGCTCGGCAGAGTCATCACCCACCCCAACAAAATTTAAGACCTCGAAAGAGGTCTTTTTTACTGCAATAATAATGCATTTGAGAGTTCGAGCGAGATAAGAAAAAAGTGTATTATTATGAGTACTTTGATTATTTTTGAACATAAACTATATTTATAATAATTACGTGCTTATATGCTAAAAGTCCTATATATTTTTATACAGGACTTTTTGTTTTCTATTTTATTGAAAAATGCTCATTTAGTGACAATGACCTTCTCCATGTCCATGACAATGATGATGCTCGCCACCACAAGAGTTTTCGCCGGTAATCAAATTTTGTTCTAAAAATGCTTTTAAAACAATTTCAATATTTTCTTCCGGACAGCCTGTTATGACGTTAACTCCACAATTAGCAAGCATTTGCAATGGACGTCCGCCCATTCCACCTGCCAAAACAATTTGAGCACCTTGCTCAGCTATCCAAGCTGCACTTTGGCATGATATTCCTTCTTCAGGAATTCGTTCTTCTATTGTTTTGATTTCTTTTGTAGTTTCATCAATTTCAGCAAACGTAAAGGATTCACAATGCCCGAAGTGAGCACACAATTTTCCATCTGCTGTTGGTATTGCTATTTTCATATTAGTTCTCCTTATTCTTTTTTTACCTTTAAATAAACAAATTTGAGTTAGAATTATTACTTTCAGAGATATATTTTGCTACTCCACCAATTTCGACACCATCAAGCAATTCTTCTTTTTGTATTCCCATAACATCCATACTCATTTGACAAGCTATAAACTTAACTCCTTGATTTTGAGCTTGCTTAATTAATTCTTTCAACGATAAAACATTTTTTCTTTTCATAACTTGCTTCATCATAAATGAGCCGAGTCCACCCATATTCATTTTTGAAAGTGTTAGCTTTTCTGCTCCTTTTGGCATCATAAAACCAAACATCTTATCAACAAATCTTTTTTTGACGGTTATATCTTCTTTTCTTAAAACATTCAATCCCCAAAACGTGAAAAACATTGTTACATCTTTTCCGCTTGCTTTAGCGCCATTTGCGATAATAAAACTTGCTAACGCTTTATCTAAATCAGATGAAAAAACGACAATTGTTTGACTGTTTTTAGAAGTTTCATTTTTGGGTGATTGTTCATTATTAACACCTTTTTGAATTGTTGCAACAATTTTTTTATCAGCATTAGTCAAACTCAATAAAGTATTATTTGTAGAATTACACCAAGCTTCGACATCAGAATAAAAACCTCTGTCGGTTGAAGTTATTTCTAAAATCTCACCATCGTTTAAGTTTGATATTGTGCTTGATAATTTCATAATTGGTCCGGGACAAGATAAACCACAAGCATCAATTTTTACAATATTGGATGTTCCTATATTTGCAGTTTGTAATTCTTGTGAAACTTTTTTAACTTTACCGTTTTTATCTTTTTCTATTTCCTTAAATAACTGCATTCCGCCTAAAAGTGAATAAACATTATTATATCCGTTTTGGATTAATATTCTTGAAGCTACATAACTTGTGTAACCGGTATTACATACAAGAATAACTTTTTTGTCTTTTGGAATTTCATTAATTCGCTCTCTTAACTGTGCAAGAGGAATATTTTTAGCATCATTTATCGTTTTGATATTATAACTTTCAGGTATTCTGACATCTACTATATAAGAACCATCAATATCTTCGTAATACGCAGGTTTAACTAAACCTTTCAAAATATTATCTGCTAACATTCCCAAAATATTTACAGGGTCTTTTGCTGATGAATAAGGCGGTGCATAACATAATTCACTATCCAACAATTCTTGAATTGTTCCTTGATTTCTCATAACTGATGCAATGACATCAATTCTTTTTTCAACACCTTCATATCCTACGGCTTGCGCTCCCAAAATTTTGCCTTCATTATTAAATAATAACTTATAAAAAGTTGAAGTTGCATCCGGATAATATCCTGCATGAGAATTCCCGAAAGTTAATGCTTTCCAATATGGAATATTTTCTCTTTTTAAAGATTTTTCATTATAGCCTGTGCAAGCTACTGTATAATCAAAAACTTTTAAAACAGATGTTCCTTGAGATTTTTTGTAAGTTGATTTTAAATTACAAATATTATCGGCAATGATTCTTCCTTGCCTGTTGGCAGGACCAGCTAAAGGTATTAAAACATTGCTATTTGTTACAAAATGTTTGATTTCTACACTATCTCCACCGGCGAAAATATTTTCATCATTTGTTTGCATATTTTCATTAATGATAATTCCCCTGTTAACTTCTAAATTAGAATTTTTTGCTAATGTTGTTTCAGGTTTTACTCCGATTGCTAAAATTGCAATATCATAAGGAATTGTTTTACCAGAATTTAGCTCAATTTCTTTTTCTTTAAATTCTTTTACTCCGTCTGACAAAATTAATTCAACTCCATTATCTCTCATCTCATTTTGAGCAAAACATGCCACTTCATAATCAACAGGGGCAAGAATTTGATTAGATAATTCAACAACTTTTGTCTCGAGCCCCAAATGAACAAAATTTTCAGCCATTTCTATGCCGATAAATCCTGCTCCTACAACAACAGCTGATTTAACGTTATTATTGTTTATATAATCTTTTATTTTATCAGCGTCAGCCAAACTTCTGACCGTAAAAATATTTTTATTATTTACACCTTCTAATGGAGGAACTATTGGACTTCCTCCTTGAGCTAAAACCAATTTATCATAATAGAATTTTTCTCCATTTGAGGACACAACGAACCTTTCTTCTCTATTAATTTCTACTACTTCGGTATTTAGCCTTACATCTATATTAAACATATTTTTGAATTTTTGAGGATTTGATACAAGAATTTTATCCCTGTCATTAATGACATCTGAACAATAATATGGCAAACCACAATTAGCAATAGACACTTCATTTGTACGTTCTAATATAGTTATTTCACAATGTTCATTCAATCTTCTTAGCCTCGTTGCACAACTTGCACCACATGCTCCACCACCTATAATTATTACTTTCATATAATCTCCTAATATATCTATATTCGCATATTAGAATATTAGCAAAAATATTTATTGTTTGTCAATAGCAATATAAATTGACAATATTCAATTATTATAATATTCTAATATTATGAAAATAGATACCGACATTGATATAAAAGAATATGCAGAAATTTTTAAAGCTCTTGCTCATCCGACAAGACTGACAATTGCGTATAATCTTTCTAAAAAAACGGAGTGCAATGTAAGTAAAATGAGTGAGTGCTTAGGGGTTCCACAACCAACGGTTTCTCAGCATTTAACAATTTTAAAAAATGCTAATGTAATAACAGGTTACAGAAACGGCAATCAGATTTGTTATAAAATAGAAAATCCAAAAGTAATTAAAATATTAAAACAGATGGTCTAATTTTGGATTTTAACATTACATTTTTAAATTACATTTTTTGAGATAAAAATATTGCTTCCCTTAAATATTTTTAAACGTGGAAATATGCATCTTAAATGGGTTTCCGACAAGTGGGAATTTTTTAAATAAAACCTCTTCAAATGTAATGGTTCTTATCTTTTTTTATCCTTTGTTAAACCTAAACAGCGTGCGAGATTGAGGGTAAAATACAGAGAATAAAAGGGAAAAAGGATAATTCTAAGGATAAGAAAAGGATAAAAAGGATAATTTTACCACTACATTTCTTTAGACATGGGAAGAGGCAACAAACCCCAATAATACCAACCATTTTCCAAAATACTAACCATTACATAACTTTAATTTTATCCTTCTACTTATAATTATTACAGATGTCTTGTTTGTTTCTGATTGGTTCTACAATATTCATAACTTTATCCTTTCTTCTGTTCAAATTAATTATTTAACAGCAAGAAGGATAATCTCAATATCATTGACCTTGTGATTTTACACTTGTCTATATAATTTTATATATTAAAATATTTAGTAAATATTGATAAGGGTATGAAATTATGACGTTTGGAATAGAAATTTTTATAACTGAAATCATTGGTATCATTGCATTTGCAATTTCTGGCGCAATTGTTGGAATTAAAAAGCATTTCGATATTTTTGGCATAATCGTTTTAGGTGTAATCACTGCCGTTGGCGGTGGGGCATTAAGAGACATAACATTAGGAATTATTCCACCTACAATGTTCAAAAACCCAATATACGTAGTTGTTGCATTTATAACATCTTGCGTAACGTTTGGGGCTGCCGCAATTGTAAGGGCAAAATTCAATAAAAACAAGCATTTTTTTGTAGAAGTCGTAAACTTCTTTGATGCTATTGGTTTAGGCGTTTTTGCCGTAACAGGTACAAACACTGCCATAGTTAACGGATTTGAACACAACGCATTTTTAGCTATTTTCGTTGGCGTAATCACAGGTATTGGCGGTGGCATGGTTAGAGACGTACTTGCGGGAAAGGTTCCATTTGTTCTATTCAAGGATATTTACGCTTCTGCTGCAATCGTTGGTGCTGGAATTTATTATTTTATGTATACAAATCATTGCAGTCGTATTTGGTCTGTTGTATTAGCTATCGTACTTACAATTATTATAAGAATATTAGCTTCATACTACCACCTAGGATTACCAAAACTTCCTCGCATTGAATTTAAAGATAAAGACGACTAACAAACTACCCAATAGTATAATAAAACTTTTCACCCAAAAGAGTTATAATATAACTGGATAGCTAACGTTCGTTTTTCTAATACCCAATTTATAAGATATGAGGAGGTTGAGATATGCCAGATATACCAAAACCACTGATAGTTATAACAGTAGTCGCAATCCTTTGGTTTGCAGTAAATCAAACAGTAACCTTCGTTGGCAAAGTAAACACAACCGTTGGCAAGGTTCATAAAAGTAATGAAATTCAACAACAAAATTTCCAACAAACAATGTCTCAAGATTTTAGGAGAAGTCAAGAAGAATAAAAAATGCGCATGGGCAAAGCCCATGCGCATTTTTTAACTAATCTTCATCAATAAACATTTTTTCATCAGATAGAACTTTCTCCATATTTATTAAAAGTTGAATATCATTTCCTCTAATAATTTCAGAAGAAATAAATGTATCATCAATGCTTGTTTTTTTATTATAAATCAATTCTTCTGGAATATCCGCAATTTCAAAGATTTCATCTACAAGAAATCCAATTTTATATTGTTCTGAATCAATAATAATAACTTTCGGTTTTTGAGAGTAATTTGTATGAGAAAGATTTAAGATTTTTTTGAAGTTTATAACTGTAATAAAATCACCTCTAACAGTCATCAGCCCCTCTATATAGTCAGGTGAGCAAGGTAATTGAATAATATTCATCTTGTTTGTAACTTCTTTTACATATTTAAGATTTATACAATAAGAGGTTTCATTAAGAGCAAAAGTTACAAACTTGTCATTTACAAAAGCGGTTTGTGCAACAGAGTTATCCAATTTTGTAATCAAATATTTTGCACGCATATTAAAAACTTCTAGTGATTTTTCATCGGTAGGAAACAAACTTTTTATATCCACATCAGATTTTGTTTCAACACCTTGTCTAAGTAGTTGTTCTAGTGCATACATGTTCAAAATTGAAACAGTTTGTTCTTCAATATGATACAAAGAATCAATAATTCTATTTTCAGAAACAAACGGTAAGCGTTCAATTTTAGAATTTTCAAAATCAATAATATTTTCGATATTATCAGCAATTATGCCGAAAATAGATTCGTCCGTTTTTACAACAATAAGTTTGTTATCAACTGAATATTTTGTGACATTAACATCAAGATAAAATCTTATGTCTAAAATATTTATATTGTTAAACTTTAACACACCGATAATATTATTCGGAAGTTTCTGCGGATAATCTAGCGCAGGAAGTTTCATAACTTCAACCACATTTTTCAAAGGGATAGCATATTTGTTATCACTCAATGTAAAATAAAGATTTTGTTGAACTTCAAAGGTATTGTTATTTAACGTTTGCAAGCTGTTCTTCATAAATTACAACCTTGTTTCTACCTGTTTGTTTTGCGTGATATAATGCTTTATCTGCGACTTCAACCAATTCAGATGCATTATAGTAAGCATCTTCCATTTCTGCAATACCAACACTTACAGTTAAAGAAATATCTATTCCATTGAAAGAGAATTTGTGTTGAGCAATTTTTTCACGCAATCTTTCTACCGGAATTTCTGCATTATCGGCTGAAGTTTCAGGCAAGATAATACCAATTTCCTCCCCTCCGTAACGATAAATCATATCGGTTTTTCTGAAGGACTGTTTCATTAAATTTGAAACCTCTTTCAAAACGTAATCACCGTATTGGTGTCCATAGTTATCGTTTACCGATTTAAAGAAGTCAATATCAAGAATCGCAAAACTTAATGGGTTTTTATAACGTTTTGCACGCAAAAATTCACGTTCAATATTGTATTCAAAGTGACGTCTATTATACAAACCTGTCAAGCCGTCGGTTACAGACAATAATTCGACTTCAGAATACAAAGATTTCATTTTCATCAAAGCTAAAAGTTCATTTTTCATCAAATCATAGAATTGAATTTGAGTGTAATCAACTTCATCTTTTGAAAAGAACGCAATACCACCCAACAATTTATTCTCAAAGGTTAGAGGCAAAATATAGTTTGATTTAAAAACTGACGGTGAAATCAAACTATTATCAGTTCTTTCTGGATTTGTACGAGCAATCTCGTGCAAAAAGTCATTTGTATTAAACGCTTTCATATTAGGCATTTGAGTAAAAAAATCACGTTTCAATTTTTCAATTACAAATGAAGAAACACTTGAACTATTTACATCAAAATACAAAATATTTTTTGCATTATCATCTGGGCATTTAAAGAATAATGCCGAAATATCATAATCAATAAAGGTAGACAAAAGCTCTAATGTTTTGTCTACAAGGACTTTTTCATGTGTATAATATTCACCAAGATTTCTAAACTCATTTAAGAATAAAGATTGCATCAATAATTTGTTCAGAATTCTGTTAATTTGCTCGTTTACTGAAATATCGTCAACTTTGTGATTTGAAATAACGGTTTTATCTTCGTTTGAAAGTTCACTATCCTTTAGAACCTCTAAAGTTTTTTGCATAATTTCTTCAAACTCTGCAGTTTTTGAGATAAACGCTTGTGCGCCAGCTTTTTTACCCCAGAATTTGTCTACATTTTTGTCTAAAACTGTCAAAAGGATTATCGGAATATTTTTTGTAATAGCATTATTTTTCAACAAACGACAAAATTGATAACCGTCCAAATCAGGCATAATAATATCAGACAAGATAATATCCGGTACAAAAGTAAAGATTTTATGATAACCTTCAAGCGCATTTTGAGCTGTTTCCACCTCAAAATCACATTTTGTAAATCGCACTCTCATAACATCTAATTGAGTTTTGCTATCATCTATAAGTAAAACTTTATTTTTCATCGTCAAATAATCCTTATTTGTAATATAATTATACTATAAATATTTATATAGCAAGGAGTCCTTTATGTTCAATAAATTCAATTTTACTATCTTGGAAAAGATGTTTATAAAATATACCATTGAAACCTTCTTAATTTTAGCTGACTTTGGTCTATTTTCATTAATTTTAACGTTTAATATTCCAATGGCAAGAGCCTTCGCATTTATTTCTATTATGCTTATTTTAAACGTTTTTGTATATTACCTGCTTAGACTATGGATTGACAAAACAATAAGACGAGATCTTACAACAAAAATTAAAGATATCAGTCAATTGAAAACAGTTTTAGAAGATTTGATTGCAAAACACAGAAAAACTCTTGATTTATACTTAAAAACAACTCAAGACTGTGTTGCAAATTTTGAAACAATTAAGGAAGCAAACGTTAGAACAAAACAAATTTCTCAAATTCTTTCTTCTCAAGTTGAAAAATCAGTCAATGCAACAAAAAAAGAACATGATGCAATGGTTGAAAACTCTGAAAAGTTAGACTTTTTAAAACAACGTATTCAAATTATTGCAGATTTAATTTTAGACCTTTCTGAATACAATCAGCAAATTGGTTCAAACGTAGGTTTGGTTGAAGATATTGCTGAGCAAACAAATATGTTAGCCTTAAATGCCGCAGTAGAAGCCGCTAGAGCTGGTGAACATGGTAAAGGTTTCGCAGTTGTTGCAAGTGAAATTAGAAAACTTGCTGACGAATCAAAACAAGCTACCACAAAAATTTCTTCATTAATTAATGATATTCAAAATGTTACTAATTCTACAGTTATGGCAACAGAAGAAGGTACAAAAGAAATTGAACAAGTTGTTAAAACTTCTAGTTTTACAAAATCTAACCTTGAAGAAATTACAAGCGGTGTAAAATCAATTTCTGAAAATGTTTCAAGAATTACAGCAGATACACAAAGTGCATTTTCTGCCGAATTTAACTCTACAATTTTAGAATTTAGTGATGAAATCGGCAATTTCTTACAAGAATTAGAAAAATGTGTTGGTCAAATTGACGAAATGACAACAGTTTACAACGAAGAATCATCTGCAAAAATGTAAGGTTAGAAAATGGAATTTCAAAACGACGAGTTGATAGAAATTTTAAATATTTTTCGTGTTGAATCCGAAGAAATCGTTACTCGTTTAAACGATAACCTTATGGCGCTTGAAAAATCGCCGGCAAACAAGGATTTAATTATCCTTCTATTTAGAGATGCTCATAGTTTGAAGGGTGCTTCTAGAATGATTGGGTTCACAGCAACCCAAAACCTTGCACACAAGTTAGAGGATACCTTAGGTTTAGCTAAAGAAGACAAACTTGCAATAACTCCTCAAATCGCCGATGTTATGTATAAAACAGTCGATTTAATTTCAAAAATTATTGAGCAATCTATTGAAACAGGCAAAGAAAAATTTAGCCCCTCAGAAGTCGATACTCAAACAAAAGAGCTTGAAAATATTCAAAATCTACAAAAAACTAAAGAACCTACAATTGAAGTTAAAGAAGCTAACCCAAATATTGAAGCACCTCAAAGACGTAGGTCGGACAAGCCAAAAGAGTTCAGCAGAGCTAATTTGATAAAATATTATCATCACTACAATTCAACTATTATAAAAACTCTAAAATGCGTTATAAAATTGTCTGAAAAGATTGAAAACAACTCTATCAAAGAGCTTTTAAACCTTGTTACAGAATTACTTGGTTATTTTGAACAGATTAATCATTACGACATAAAATCAACACTTGAAACTATCAAACTTAAACTTGATATCATTGAGAAATGCAATACTGAACTTACGTTAGAAGAAGTCGCAGAAATTCAACAAGCAATGGACAACATTATCAATCAGCTTACAAATTTGTGCGAAATTAACAATCTTGAAACGATTGATTACTATGGCTATGCGTTTGGTGACGAGGAATACGAAGTTCCAGAAATTGCAGAAGAAGAAAACAACGTTATAGAACCTGAAATTATTCTTGATGAAGAAATCATTAGTCCTAAAATTATTTCAAACTTCAATATTGAAGATATTTTAGGCAAAATTAAAACACTTGAAACTTCATCTGAAACTTATGAGGATTTAGAAAAAACTTTCAAAGGTTTAAAAGAAAGCAACCCAAAATCAGAAATCACACCAATTTTAGACAAAATTTTATCAATTATTGAATTCACAAAAAAACTAGACATAACACTTGATGAATCCGTAATTGAAATTCTTTCAAACGCAACAAGATTTTGTTATGCAACAATCAACGGTGAACGGTCTCAAGATGACAGCGCCCTTTTAGCACAACAATTAACTGTTGCAAGACAATTAGTAGAGCTTGCCAATCCGCAAACAACAGCAGAAATAGTCCCAGCGCAACAACTTGATGAACCTAGCCAAACAGAACAAAAGCCTCGCAATTTTTCAAAAATGAAAGATTTTACAAAGATTTTTGACACAGGTGAAATCAAAACGCTTCATGTAGAATCTTCAAAACTTGATGCAATGGTAAGTCAAATCGGTGAGCTTATTGCAACAAAAATCAAAACAACAAAACAATTGGGTGAATTAAACAATCTAAATGACAAGTTAGAGGATTGGCAAAAGGATTTTTCAAAATTAATTCGCCACATGAAAAGTTATGACAAACGTTTTTCAAAACAAGACAGCGAAACTGATACTTCTTCTATCATTTTTATAAAGCAAATGCTAAATACACTTACCGAGCAAAGCAAAAAGTTAAATTCGATTGCCTCTGGTATTGCACAAACTCAACGTTCTAACATTGAAGATGATATGAAAATGCGTATCTTAATCGACGATTTTGACGGAATGATTAAAAATATTCGTGTATTACCGCTTGCAACAGTATTCCACCTATTCGGCAGAATGGTTCGAGATATTGCTCACGAAAGAGGAAAAGAGGTTGAATTAACAATCACAGGTAGTGAAACCAGCGTTGATAAAAAGATTATTGAAGAAATCAAAAATCCTTTAATCCACATTATTAGAAACTCTATTGATCACGGTATTGAAACTCCAGAACGTAGACGAGAATTGGGTAAAAACCCAACAGGTCACATTCAAATTAATGCAAAACATCTAGACAACAAGATTTTGATTGAAGTTATCGACGACGGTCAAGGGTTCAACATTGAAAAAATTAAGGAAAAGGCTCTAAATAAAGGCTTTTTAACAGCGGAAGAAATTAGCGATATGAGTGATGAAGAAATTATGAATATCGTATTCTATCCAGGGTTTACAACAGGCGACGAGGTTACAAGCATATCTGGACGTGGTATCGGTATGGACGTTGTAAAATCTAAAATTGCGCAACTTAACGGTACTGTAAAAGTTGTTTCTGAATTCAATGTTGGTAGCAAAATTCAAATTGAATTACCTGTAACAATGGCGACACTTACAGCCTTCTTAATTCAATCGGCTAATCAAACCTTTGCGCTTCCAATGTCAGTTATTAACACTGTAGTTTGTAGAAGTGACAAAGAAATTTACCGCACACACGAAAGTTTGACAATTTTACACAACGGCAAAAATATTCCTGTATACAATCTTGCATATCTTCTAAACCTTAAAGGCTTTCAAGAAGAAAGCGATATGAAAACAATAATCATTATTGAAACAAACAACAAAGTTATTGGTATTATCGTAAATAAGTTGCTTGGCGAACAAGAAATTCTACACAAAAAATTGTCACCACCATTATACAGAATTAAAAATATTTCAGGGGTTACAACCCTTGCAACAGGAGAAACCTGTTTAATTTTAAATGCAATTGATTTAATCAAAAATTCAACACTACAAAACGCTAAAAAATTATCAATGACTCAACCAAAAGTGGCTACAATTGAAGAAAAGAAGTCTAAGTTAAATCAAAAGAACATTTTGGTTATTGACGATTCAATAACCACAAGAACATTAGAAAAAAATATTCTTTCAAGCGCAGGTTTCAATGTAATTACGGCAAATAACCCAATTGATGCGTTAAAGAAAATAAACGAAATTCATTTTGACATAATCCTTACAGATATTGAAATGCCTGAAATGTCTGGACTAGAATTTCTATCACAAATGAAAACTAACGAACTTTATGCAGATGTTCCAATAGTCGTAATGAGTTCTCTTGGTGATGAAAGTCAAAAACGAAAAGCTCACTCTCTAGGTGCTGAAAAATATGTTGTAAAAGGAGAATTCAATCAAAAAGCCTTTGTTGATATGGTTTCAAATATATTGTTAAAATATTCAGATTAAGATAAAAGAAGCGGTCGGCTTTGTAAAACAAAGC
>ERZ1035037.48-NODE-48-length-47201-cov-9.742884_pt1 | contig 47201 bp, 79 predicted proteins | sample MGYA00520618_ERZ1035037 | MGnify/ENA primary metagenome ERZ1035037 (study PRJEB33766, sample SAMN09781741) | gut metagenome | biome: gut microbiome | host: Homo sapiens | place: Madagascar | study: EMG produced TPA metagenomics assembly of the PRJNA485056 data set...
CTCTAGGACGTCCGCCCTTTTTGCCGTTTTCAGACTGCTTCGCACTGCTTTCCATATCCCGATCAATCTGGGACTTGAAAACCGGGAACAAGATGCTTTCGCGTCCTTGCATATCAGGCACTTCGCCCGATCTAGCGTATTCCAGGATAGCCACAAAAAGCCGTCCTTTTTCGTCATCTTCCAGCGCAGAAACCTGCTCAATCCAATCAAAAAACGCCTTTACATAGCACTTTGCCATTCCGTTTCCCTCCCTAGAGCCGCCCTATCAGAAGGGCAGCTCTCCATCATCTCCAGTCAGCTCATTGAACTGGTTTTCGGGATAACTCCCGCTCGGCTGGTTGTTCCCGCCGCTCTTCGGCCCGCAGAAATGAGCCTGCGACACGATCAACTCCGTCACCTGCCGATCATCCCCGTCCCGGTCGGTGTAGTTGCGAGTGTTCAATTCGCCCTCAACGGCAATCTCCTGCCCCTTGCCGAAATGCTTGCAGAGCATCTCAGCAGTGCCACGCCAAGCCACACAGTTGAGGAACAGCTTGGTTTCGCTCTCCTTGTATTTGCGGCTCCACGCCACGCGGAACGATGCAACAGCAACGCCGTTCTGAGTGTGTCGAAGTTCGGGCTGGGCCACTAAACGGCCCTGCAAAATCATGTGATTTACCATGATGGTATCTTCCTTTCGTTACAGTCTGTACGGTACGACTTCGTCATACCGAAGGAGTGTTGGGATTTCCTTCTTTTCCAGAAGGCGGCGCAGTTCGGCGGGGGTGTAATACACTCTAGCGCCGATCTTAATAGGCGTGATCAACCCGCGTTTCCGAATGCAATCAAGCGTTGCAACGCTAATTCTCAGGCTATCAGCCGCTTCCTTCTTGGTCAGCAGCAGGTTTTCCGTTGTCCTTCCTCCTTTTCAGATGCCAGACCTTGCAGAGTGTTTTATCCAGGATGATACCGCCCGGCAGGTGGTACCGCTCGAAAAACTCACTATCTGGCATCGTGTGAGCTAGTTGGTGCATCTCCGGGGACAGAGGTAAAACCTCCATTCCTTCATGCACTATGTCCGTCCTATCTCGCCCTGCGCCCACCCGGTCAATGTGGTGGAGTTGGGCCGGTCTACCGGTGATGCAGCATTTTTTGTGTGCTAGGCAGCTATACAGGTAATCCCCTACATCATCCACTATATCCAGCAGTGGGAATCGTGTTGGGATATCCCAATCGACGATGAATCGCACAAGAAACCGTTGGAACCCGCAAACCAGGGACATAGGAGCGTTGCTCAGGGAAAAGATTTGATTTCCCATATCCTCCGTGTCTTCCAGAAGATACTTTAACTTCATGCGCTCCTTTGTCATATCCTTGCCCTCCCCGGTGTAATCAGCGATTTCGCCGAGAAGGGCGTAACAGGCCTTACGTTGCCTGTCAGATAGCGGTCTGCTATCAATGGGCTGCACCAAGCAATTCTTATACTGCCGTTTGGTCATCAATTCCCAATCTCGGTAGGGCACCCGAATAACCAGCTCTGCCGTTCGTTCATCGTAATCAACGATACGGCCTTGCAGCACCTCTGTTGGTGTTCTCATCCGGCGCTTTCATCCTGTTGTTCCGCATGTTTCATGCAATCAGAACACAGGCACCGCCCAAATTTTTTCCGGCTGTAGTCAGCCAGAAAATTAGGGCTGAGGAGTTGCCCCTTCTTGGAGAACGTAGCGATAATATCACTGCCGCACTGTTCGCATTTTGGCAGAGTGGTTTGTTCTGCTGGTTCCGGGTTGTTGTACTTCGTTCTGCCAGCTTGCCAGTAAACATCCGCCCCAACACCCAGAGATTTTGCAGCCACGCTGATAGCATCCGTAAGGGCCATTTTGAAGCACTCATCACTGGTGTACATGCCGTTCTTCTCTTTGGTGACAAACATTGAGCCACCGGTTCCAGGAATTCCGAAGCTGATCTCTCCGGTATCCTCATCAACGTAGTACAGCATGATATCAACGAATGCAGCGATCTCGCCACTAGCTCCAGGCTGTAAAATTTTGTTGGTGATTTCGTACCGCCAGCCGATACCACAGGGGCCAAATTGTTCCGTCAATGCCTGAATGCGCCACATGGGATTGATGTCGGTCATACCCTTCAAGCGACCGCCCCTGATGCTTTTCTTGGCGTTTTCCGGCACTTCCCGGAATGCGTTATACAGTTCCATGTTGTCCATCATTTCACCGCCAAACTGCGCCGTTCCACGATCCTAGCACCTGGAACATCTGCGCCGGATTTCAGGTAGGTACCTAGATTGCTCTTGTTGATTTCAGGGGCCTTGTAGCGGATGAACTCATCCTCTCGGCACTCCTTACAGGCCCACTTCAACACAGCATCCAGGTCTTCCACCTCTACCGCCTTGGTGTTCCGGAAGGACACCGCGCAACGAGGGGTGCTAAACTTCTGCCCATCCAGAGCCTCATCAAGCACGGCTTCCAGCCGCGCAACCTTGTTCTCCGCCACCCGGCGGCGCTCGGTGAGGGCCTGAGCCTCTGCTTTCAGGCCACGAACATCGTCTTTCAGGTTCTTCACCAGGCAGGCGATGTTCTCGATCTTCTGGTCCCGCTCCATTTGTAGGCCCATCAACTCATCGAGATTGTTGATCTCGCCTGTCTCCGGGTCGGTGCCGTGGGCGATAGCCGCCAGGATTGCGGCGTCGATCTCAAAAAGCGTCATCTGCCATACCTCCTTCTCGAATCCAGCTCTTAAGCTGTTCGTCGCGTTCGGCGAAATAACGGTACACCGCGTAACCGTGATTGCCGATCAGATAGTCGATGAAATCATCGAAATCAGCCGCGATGAACATTTTTGCCTTTTCCAAAGGCAACGAAATGTTGACATTCATCGGAAACAGTTCCCATTTCTGTTCATTGTTTTCCATTTGACAACTCCCGTCCTTTCTGGTATATTATCAGTAGTTTTCTTTTGCTTGCCGCTTACAGGGTGTTCGGCCCCTGTGGGCGGCATTTTCATTTCCCCAGCTTTTCGGCCCATTTCCGCACCCGGTAGACCGTGACGCCGTACTGCCGGGCCAGTTTGGCTTTTGACCACCCGGCCCGAAGCCGCACAGCAAAATAGGGTGGAATCGGGAACTTTTCCCGTGGGTTCTGCAAGTATTTGCAGTCATTCGGCCTGCACGTCTCGCGCGGGCATTTCAGGCAGATTTCAACCAACTCTGGGTTTTCGCCCTTACGGTACGGCCCACGACGTTCAGCACTACCCGCCTTGGTATCCCGCCATGGCTTCTGAGCGGACACCGTGAATTCGTGCTTCATGGCGATCACACCAACCGCAGCGGGATACCGGCGTTATGCAGGGCGGCGTTGATGTTGGCCTTGCGCCGGTTGCGGATACGCTTCCGCCGAGCTTCCCGCGCCTTGCGAACTTCCTCGTCACGCCGACGCTTGGCGTTCTTCTCCAGCGTGGGGCTGATAGCCCGTACCAGGGCCTCGATATCAGCCCATTCCCGCTCGGTGTTGCGGGTTTTGATTTCCTGTACAGTAGTCATTACTGTTCCCCTTTCATTCTGTTATTGTTTGCCTGCCAGATACAACAGCATCGTCTCCGATCCATGCCTCACCCGTTATCGTGGTGAAACCGTAGACCTCGGCGTTTCCGCCAACCCAGGCACGTTCCTTGATCTTCGCCCGTTCGTATACCCAGGCGTTTTCGCAGACGATAGCATCATCGGAAACACGCGCATAATCAAACACACATGCACCGTCGTATATCCAGCACTTTCCTGCATGGGACAGGTTCGCGGTGGACTGAACAAATCCCCCTTTGTCCCATTCCCTTACGTCCCCAAACGATACCGCAGCACGAATGCGATACAGCTTTTTATCGCCGATTCGTTTAACCTCATCGGTCAGCACATATTTCCTTCGCGTTTCCTACACCAACCTTTCAGCAGGCCATCCAACGGGCCAGGTTGATGATCGGTACAACATGGTACCGCTTCGCCCGTCCAACGGGCTTCATCGGGAAATCGCGGCTCTCCCGCAAGGTTTGAGGTTTGCACCCCACCAGTCGGGCGGCTTCCGCCACCGTGATCGTCTCCCGCTCAGGAAACAGTTCCCGGAGACGGGTCAGATGGTCGTGAAACGTCGCTTTCTCCATCTTCCTTCCCCCTTTCCTTGTTGTAAGCCATGTAGCGGTCGATCTCCCGTGCTACTTCGTACAGCACTTGCAGTGCGTACAGCTTACCTTCCGGGTCGGCGTTTTCCAGCTTGGTTTTTGCGTGGGCCAGGTCCTCTTGCAGGACTTTCAGATAGGCCGGGTCAGGTTTCTTCGACCCGTCGGTATCCTCACCCTTGAACACCAGCCACTTGTCCCACACGATGAAGGACAGCGTGACTTCCGCATAGCCGTTCTCGGCGTGTTCCCGGACGGTGTAAGCGGTAACGTCCTCAATCTCCGTTCCGTCAACCAGGACGGCAACCTTGCCGTTCTCCGGTTTCACTACAAACTTCTTTGCCATGCTATCGCCTCCTTTCAGCGGCTCTCGCGTCTGTCACTAAGACCGAGCAGGTAGTCCGACGAACAACCGAACAGCTTACACAAGTTAATCAGATTGTTTGCCGGGATAAAGGTAACGCCCCGCACATAACTGTTATAGGTTTCCGGGGTGACACCCAAAACCTGGGCAACCTTGTACTTCGGGATACCTTTTCGGCCACGTTCCGCCTCGATGTTAGGAAAAGCCATTTTTGTCACCTCCTTGCGGTACGCGTTTCTCGTAATCACAATGCTAGTATATACGCGTTTCTCGTAATTGTCAAGGGTTTTTAGAAAAAAATTACGCAAATCTCGTAATTTTTCCGTTGACATTCTGACTTTCGTATGTTATATTCTAAACGTACCAAGGAGTACAAGGAGAATCAAAAAATGAAGCTAAGAATAAGAGAAGCGCGTATCCATGCAGGCTTTACACAAAAAGAACTTGCCGATAAACTCGGTGTAGCTTTGACTACACTGAGCGGATACGAAACAGGAAGATCGGACCCAAAAACAGAGTATCTTATCCCTATTTCCATACTTTGCAATACGACGGTTGATTTCCTCATCGGTCTGACAGACAAAATAGAAAAAGACCCCCCTGCCCCGCAACCTGCGAAGCAGAAGGATCTTGTTTCTAAGGAAGATGTCGAAAATGTTCTAGTGGCCCTTGGTATTACCCAGCCCGGCGAACATTTGACCGACGCCGATCTAGAATTTCTTTCTGGTATTGTTTCTTTGATTCGGACCTGGTTCGACCAGAAGGGCAAGCAGGGTTAGCACCCTGCGCGGTTCGGCACACCGGTTGATGTTTTCGGTTAGTTTATCGTTGTTTCCGTAGGTGGTTGTGTATTTCATGTGATCCTCCCCGTTCCTGCGTTACCGTGGAATTGTAAAAGCCACCGGTAAACAATGTGCAACTGCCGTTCGTTCAGCCCTTCCAAAACTGCACGAATCTGCGCCATCAAAAGCGTCCTTTCCATTATACTCACCTGTTTCGTTCGGTATTTGGGAAGGGAAGATTTTGTTCTATCTAAGAATTTACCACTTTTTGGTAATAAAGTAAAGGCTTACTTGTCTTTGGATGATGGACACATTTTGGTGAAACGTCCTTTTATTGTGTACCCAAGCCGCTGGAGGGCGGCAATAAATATATTTGGAGGTAAAAAATGAATAAGAGAGTGTTAGCAGGCCTGACTGGTACCCTGTTGATGCTGTCCCTGTGCGCCTGTGGAAGCAGTGGCGGCACGACGGATGCACCGGCAGCGGATTCCGAGCAGGCAACCCCGCCTAGTTTGGTGGGTGAATGGGAAGCCAAACTGTCCGATGAGGTGAGCCAGAAAGCCACCATCACCGATGATTCTATCACGGTTGATTGGGTGGTAGATGGTGATTCTATGCTGTACTGGGCTGGTACCTACACCGCACCCACCACGGCAGACGAACCCTATACCTGGGATTCTCAGAACGACACAGAACAGACTAGCACCGCACTCATGGCATCCCCAGACGAAACCAAGACATTCACCTACCAGGACGGCAAGATCACCTATGACGTGACTGTGGATGGTAGTACCATCACCGCCACCCTGGAGAAAGCGGACGGTGCCCAATGAAAAAGCGTATAGCCGCTATTCTGTTCGGTTCCGCACTGGCTCTGACGCTGTGCGCTTGTGGTGGTGGTGATGCTGGTACGACAACTGATACCAGCGGAAACAGCGCAGGGGATACTACCCAGACCACCGACACTGCCAAGGACGAAGAAACGTCCAAAGATACTGCCAGCATTTCCACTGATAGCTATGATTTCGCTGTCAAGGGTGCTTCCATTACGAAAGATATAGAAGGGAACGATGCTATCATCGTTGATTGCACCTGGACGAATAACAGCGAAGAAACCACGTCCGCGCTGGCAGCTTTGATGGGGCAGGCGTTCCAGGACGGCGTACAGTTAGAAAACGCTGCCGTCGAAGATCGGGATGGTGTTTATGACGGGGACGCACAATGGAAGGATATTCGCCCTGGAACTACCCAAGATTTTCAGCTTGCCTACGAATTACCCAACACAACATCTAAGGTAGAATTTGAATTGAGCGTTTTCCTTGGCGGCGCTGACAAAGCAACACAGGAATTTGATCCTGCACAATTAAGCTAAAAAGAAAAGCCGTCCGGGACCCTGAATTCCCAGACGGCTTTTCTGCACCTAGCCCCCACGGCTAGGAGAAATCTGCAACTTTTTCAACTTCTCCGCGTTGCATCGGTATCAGTATAGCAGGGACGCTGTACCATTGCAAGGCAGAAGCATGGACATATTGAACAAAAAGAGAGGAGCCGCCCAAAGTTCGAGTGCAGGCGGCTCCCCCTATAAACCCGACTAAACAACATTGCTATGCTGGTAGTCCCTGCTAGTGTAGCACACACAGGAGGAAAATTCAATGTACAAACGTGTAGACGGAAGGTGGCAAGAAAACCTGCCTATTGTTGTAAACGGCCAAAAGAAAACCAAATTTTTCTATGGCAGGACAAAACGGGAAGTGCTGGAAAAGATTAACCAGTACGAACAGGAACAGGAACAAGCCCGGACATTTGGCGCTATCGCCGAAGAGTGGCAGGAGAACTACGTTGAAGGGCTGGAAATCAACACAAAGAAATCGTACTATGCCCCCATCCGCCGAGCTATCGAAGCCCTGGGTGATAGACAGATAACTGAAATCGAACCCGTAGACATCAACGCATTTTTAATGCGCTATGTTGCAGAACAACATCCAGCGCGGAAAACAGCTAGCACACAGCGTTCTGTTATCAACATGATCTGTAAGTACGCCGTAGCAAACGGATATGCCAGGATCAACCCGTGCCGAGAAATCGAGGTGCCGTCCGGGTTGCCAAAAAGCAAACACAAGATAGCCAGTGACGATGATATAAAGCGGGTGATCCATTCGACCGAATGTACATTCGGGATGTTCGCGTATTGGACTCTGTACACAGGATTGCGGCGCGGTGAACTACTCGCCCTGCGCTGGGAGGACGTGGATTTCAAAGAAAAGGTGATCCGGGTAACTAAATCGCGGGTAAGCGCCCTTGGGGTGAAAAAGATAAAGAAGCCGAAGACAGAAAGCGGCAACCGCCCCATTCCCCTGCTGAAATCCCTGGAAGACAAAATCAGGGGGCAGCGTGGTAAGGGACTGATATTCCCGGATGATAACGGGAAAATAATGACGGACGGCGTTTTTGAAGGACGCTGGGCGAAATACAAGCAAGAGTCAGGGGTCACCTGCACCCCCCACCCAATCCGCCACGCATACGCAACCTTACTGTACGAGGAAGAAGTTGGAGTGAAGGATGCACAAAAATTATTGGGCCACGCCCAGGCATCCACCACTCAGGATATTTATACGCACATTCGGGACGTTCAGGCAACAAAAATCAAGGAAAAGTTGAGAAACGCCGATTATTCGTTTGAAACGGCAAAAAAATAAAGTTAGTCAAATTTTAGTCAAAGGGCAAAAAATCCTTTGATTTTCAATAGTTTAGTGATAGTTCAAATCCCTCCTTCTCCGCCAAACAGAAAACCGTTGAGTTTCAAGGATTTCCTTTGATTCTCAACGGTTTTTTGCTGTTTTTGGTGGTACTTTGAAGTCCCCTGAGATGCCACGAAATACGCCCAGGTTTTAGTCAAATTTTAGTCAAAATCATTGGCCGTTTCTTTGATTTTGGGAAAATCTAGGGGTTTCGGTTGTTTATTCGTTATTTAACGACATATTCATAATATTTTGCCAATTTGTCCCCTGAAATGTCCTTATCATCCAGGAAAGCGCGGGCCATTTCAGTGTAGAAATCTACGTTAGAAATACCGAGCTTTTTGGCTACATTGACGAAATCAGAATAAATCATATTCATCGCTGCCCAGAACTTAACAGGGTCCTCATTTACCCCGCGCTGTTCCATCACCTTGTTGGTTTGGTCAATCGTCCAATGCGGGCCGGTGGTACCATCCTCATTCTGCATCCGACGCGTCCACTCTTGGGCCATCTGCATGTCGAAATGCGGCGAAACGTTGGATTCTGCGCCGCCGGTCATAGCGCGGTTTCCGGGCATCCGCTCCATTTCGTTGTACCGGGGGACGGTGGCATCTGCGCCGCCCATGTAGGGAGCATCACCGCGCTCAAACCCAATGGGGCGGGTTGTTTTAATTGGTTCCGCGTATCCGCCGTTTCTGGCCCATGTATAGCCAAGCTCACGCCCTCCCATATCGTCGTAGCCTCCATAAGGGGGATGGTAATAGGGCATAGTGTCCTGGGGAGCGTAGCGGCCATTGTCGTAGTGTTCACGGCCATTGGTATCACGGAAACGATCATCTACGTTGTAGTCGCGGCGGTGTTCCTGCCGTTCCCGGCGTTCGTTTTCCTCGCGATCATCGGAAGCCTTTTTGCTACCAGAGTTTAGGAGCATCATTCTGCTAAATTTACTCATCCTGCGCCGCCTCCTTCATTGGTTGTTGGGGCCGTTCCGTCGATGGAAGCCAGGGCGTTGTTGGGCGCACAGCAGGGACGGCCTAGCAGTTTGAATGCGCCACCCGTGGCCGTTGTCGAAATTCTGGTGCTGTACCGTGTTCTAGTTCGCAGGTTGCAGGCTGTTGCCTGGGTGCAGTCCGCACGGTTCAACGGGTACAGCTGGGTACCGGTGCCGATAGTGATAGATACCGGCGCATTGATGGTAGCCGCCGCCGGGATGTTCTGGGCGATCACCAGGCAAACTTTTTGCCCATTGGTGTAGCTACCTGCCGGAATATTGATGATAAGCCCGGACGCAGCGGAATAGTTCACCGCCTGGGAAATCACCAAATTGTCGCACAGGCGGCAAATCGTTTTGCAGGCCATTATTTTTTGTCCCCTTTCAGTTCATCAAGTTTTTCGGAAATTTCACGCATCCATGCGCCGCCGAAAATTATCATAATTGCCGCGAACATGAAAAATTCACTGCTGTTGTCCTGCTGGTAATCCGGTGTAGAAGAGCACCCCAAACCGAAGCCATCACCTGACTTACTTGCTGCATTGGTCATTCTGCTACGCCAAATTATGTTCTGGAAATCTTGGAAATCGTTGAAATCAAACATTTTTATTCTCCTTCTTTGCCTAAACAATCAGAAAATGCTATCATCAACAGCATAAGCGAAACGGATAAGCCGCCGTCCTCAGAGGTACAGGGGAATCCGTTGTCTCGCAGCAGGATAACAGCTTCCCGATGTTTTCCATCCCGTAGCATGTCAACCGCTCTGTCGAAAATTTCTTTTTCCATGTGTCACCTCTCAAAATAGGCGGCAGGTTTTAGCCTGCCGCCTTTAGTATCACGGCATAGCCGGAATGTGTTGGATCAGCAACCGCAGCCGCTATTGCAGCCGCAGGAGACCCCCACACCGGTGTAGGGATTAGGAACCTGGTAGGCCGGGATAGGGGGCGGGTTGATAGCGTTGATGATCTTCGCGGTTTGATCCGCCTGGGACGCCACAAGGTAAGTGTTCTGTGCGGCCTGAGAAGCGGCGAATTTCAAGCCCTGGTTTTCGGCCTGGAGCGCCGCGATCTTCTCGGCCTGCCGTGCGGTTTCCATCTGGTCGATTCGCGCAATGATCCGGTCGGTGTCGTTGTGCGTGGACTGGATGATATCACGGGCGTTGGTTGCAGCGTTGTAATTGGTATCACAGAAGCCGCGCTCCACCTGCCGCTGAGTATCACAGCAGCAGGACTGCATCTGATTGCCCAGAGCCGTGAGGCCAGCCGTCACGCCGGTAAAACCGGTGTTCATGTTCTGGGTAACGCCGTTGATAAGCTGGGCGTTCTGGTAACCCATGGTGCAGATAGCGTTATCAACGCCGTGGAAGCCATTAGAAACCGCCTGCTGCATGCCATTGAAACCGTTCAGCATCCCGGTATTCATGGCATAGAATCCATCGCAGAGGCCGCTCTGCACACCACGAACGGCGTTATCAAGGCCGTTGAAATTAAAGGATTCGCATAAGTCTGCGCGGGTGATAGCCCCCTGTAAAGCGCCGCCGTTAGCGCCGTTGTTGCCCCAGCCGAAGCCGTTGCCGCCGAAAATCAGGGCGATAATCAGGAATGCGAAAATCCAGGAACCATCGCCGCCCCACATACCGCCGCCGTTGCAGTTGTTGTTATCAGCCTGTCCGGCCAGATAACCAGTCATCATTTCGTCTGCCATTCGACAAACCACCTTTCAGTTAGATTTGACGATTTTTGTCAAGATTCGCCAACTGAAAGGGTTATATTTTGTTACCGGTTGCTAGGAATCGTGATTCCTAACTGCCGGGCCACATCGTTCAGGCTAACGCCTCGCTCGTTCGCCATGTTCTGGGCCATCTGCTGCAACTGCTGGGTTGATTTGCCCTGCATCATCCGCATGGCCTGGGAAATCTGAGGATTCTGGCCTGCTAGCTGTTGCAGCATCCCCATAGGATTCCCGCTCCTAGCGGCCTGCATCAGAAACATCATGGGGTTCATTTGCATCATTTTTTATCCCACCTTCCATTTTCTCTAGTTTTCTAACCCTATCTGCCAAGGCGTTGAAATCGTCCATCGTTACGCCCTGCGCTGGTTTTGGTTCCGGCTGTGGCGGCGCTAAACGGAATTCGGCAAAATCCGCCGCCCCGGTGTTCGGGTTGAATCTTTTGAAATATATGATTCCATGGGGAAAATCAGGCATCAACGTACCAGGCCCCAGAAAATCAACCTGCATGGCAACCGCTTCCTCCCGGCCCGTTACTGGGCGGCAGATATAGCCGTTGTTGCTCTGCTGGATTATAGAGGGCTGGTAGTTCTGCACGTTCTGCATTTGGTTGGGCATCTGAAAGTTTCCTCCGTAGTTCGGCACAGTGTAAGCAGCCATTGTTATCACCCCTCGTTCTGAATAAATTTTACCATCTGCCACTCCCCCACTTGTCCAAACCATGCCCAATTCCCGCTCAATTTATGCCCAATTTCTGCCCAGCAAAAAGCCCGCCCCCAAAATGGGACGGGTTTCGACACTGGTAATGTGGTATTTTATAGCTACCTTATTCTCCCCCAGAGAAAAGGCAGCCCCCGCCGGTACGCCTCAGAAAACCGGCGGGGGCTTTTGTTTCGTTATTTTGTATACCTAGCAGGTGTATATTTGTGCAGTATGTCAATTGTGCTTTATACCTAGCTGGTGTATAATAAAGACAGTTAAGAAAGGTACACAGCCAAGGAGGAAAACACCATGAAGTACAACAGATCTAAAATCATGAGAGACGCTTGGAGACGTTACAAATCCATTCCTGTTGGACGTGTTTCGTTTGGTTTTTGCCTCCATCTGGCTTGGGTGGCCGCAAAGGAGGAAAATAAGATGGACAAGCTGCCTGCCTTAACCGGGAGCGAGAAACAGATTATGTGGGCTGAGAAAATCCGCGCCGCCCACATCGCATGGGTTGAACGCGACAACGCCCATTTCGAGAAACTAGCTAGCAAAGCTGCCGCCAAGGGTGGATTTGATCGGGTAGAAAAATACAAGGACCGCATCAACAAAAATAACAACGCACTCGCCTGGTTGATCTCCCGCGCAACCCGCGCCGGTTGGTGGTTAGACAACAGCGACCGCTACAGCCTGTACAATCCCGAAGCACCTAATTTCAAAGAGTGGAGTTGGCTGGTTTCTGAACTGGCTAGCAACCCCGAAATGAAAACATTCAAATTTAACCCCTACTGGATTAAGGGAATGAATTGAGGAGGCAACACCATGAAAAAACTAGAAAAAAGTGTCCGTAGCTGCATGAATGCCTACGGCCCCGCCCTGCGAAGCGGTCACATCGTCGTACAGGGTAAATTGCCTGGCCGTATCCTAGAGGACGGCGTTGATCAGATGCTGGATCACGCCTATGCAGAGGTAGAGAATGGTGTGGTAACCGACATTCGCATGTATTTTGAGCAGGAAAGCCGCCAAGCACACGACTACAAGGGCAACAGCCTGGAGATCACCAGCGAGATCGAGGACTGGTTTGGGAATTGTGAAACCTGGGACGATTTGATTCAGCGGATCGTCCGCGCCGTGGAGGAGCACCAGAAAGACGGTCAGGACGCACTATCTCCTGCCGCGATTCGCGCCGCCACCGGCCTGAACAAAAAGGAGTTCACGGCGCGATACAAAATCCCATACCGCACCTGGCAAAACTGGGAGCTCGGGATAGCACCCTGCCCGGAATACGTCCTGCTGTTGCTAGATCGTGCGGTTCAAGCAGATTTCGGGGGATAAAAACACAGGGTTTCCCTGGTACTTTTCAGCTATCTCCCGTTCGTCATTTTGTATACCTAGCAGGTGCATATTTGTGCAGTATGCCAATTGCGTTTTATACCTAGCTGGTGTATAATAAAGACAGTTAAGAGAGGAACCCACGAAACAGAAAACGGAGGAAAACACCATGAAGTACAACAAGTCTGAGATCATGAAGAACGCCTGGAACATCCGCCGCACCGCTCACGTTGATATGAGCACTGCACTCCGGGCATCCTGGGCGCTGGCAAAGGCCATGAACGAAGCAAAGACCACTGGTGAGGACTCCGGCTGGAACTACCGCGTGACCGCAAACGATTGGGTCAAAGGTGGAAAGAATCGCACTTATGTGGCTACCCGCATCTACACCAACAAGTGGAGCCTCAAGCGTGAGATCAAGATCGGCTACGTGGATAACATGAGCGGTGAGTTTGTTGCCGCCTGACAGGAGGAAATGAGATGAAAAGAATCGAAACCTACGGCCTGAACATAGACCTGGAAAGCCTAGAAAAGGCTGCCAGTGAAACCCGCACCTGGCCCACAAAAAGAATGTGGGACGCCTTGTTTTATGACACAAGAGACGGTAAGGTTTGGTTGTCCCCGGAGTCAGAAGACAGCTGGTCCGAACTTGCCGACGGAGTTCTGCGGATCATGCCGGTCGAGCGTCACATGTCCGCTCAGTCCGTCATGGATGCCATTAAGTGGCGCGTAGATATCGAGAGAGAGGAAGGGTTTTTAAAATGAAAATCAGGGTATATGAGACAGAAAGTGAAGGGCGTAGCTACCTGAACGCCGTTCCGTTGGGTGCAGAAGAATCCGAGAGCCCAACGTATAAAGCTAAATATCCGGGGTTAAACGGCCTATTAAGCCCGGAAACGGAGGAAGAAAAGCTGTACTGGCTTCTGAACAAAGAGAAAGAAAGCCAGGAAAACGGAAACGAACCAAATGAGGATTGGGAGAACGTTGAGATTTTTAATCTCGTCGAGTTTTTGAACAGTTAAAAGCGAGCGCCCCTTGGTGTGAAAAACACCAAGGGGCTAGTATAACAGCGATCTTAAAAATGTTTCAACCCACTCCCATCTCTGGGAGACAAAAACAATATAACACAGAATCGCGAGAAAATCAATGGAGGAAACAAAAATGTATGAGTGGCTGAAGGGAAAATACACCGGCCTAAAAACCGCCTGGGATCACTGCAATATCGCCTGCGAGGCAGAGATTGCCGCCAAGAATCAAACCATCGAGAATCTGGCAAAAAAGTTTTTCCCAGAGTATGACAGTGAGCGCTATCACTACTATGAGGAGAACGAGTGGAGAGAAGATTTTGAGGAGACGCCAGAAGAAGAGGAGTATAACGAACGTTGCGAGAACGCATACCGCGACGCAGCCGCCTACATCAATGAATATTACAGCGAGTTCAAAATTGCTGAGCGGCACACAGAGATTAAAAAGAAAATCAGCGCTGAGATCGGCGACTTGGCGAAGCAGGCCAAAAACGTTGACGCAAGCTTCTGGCACGGAGAACCGTGGGAGCAGGAATTCCGTTCTTGGGATATCGTCCCGACGATGGACTAAAATGCCGCATAATGAAGAGGGGGACGGCATAACGCCGCCCCATCACTTCATCAGGAGGAACCATGGAAGAAAAGAAGAAGTCCGGCGTGAAGGGTGTCACCTGGAACGAGAAGGACCAAAAGTGGATCGTAATGCGCCGAAACAAATATTTCGGGAGCTTTGACCATGTCGAAGACGCCATAAAAAGGCGAAGAGAAATAGAATTGATGGAGCCACAGCGTTTTTGCGTGATTTGCGGAAGGCCTATCCCACCGGATAGGCATCCGAACGCAACAACCTGTTCGGATGAGTGCGTGAGAGAAAAAGATCGGCGTTATATGGCAACAAAATACGCAGATTATAAGATGAATGAACCAGCCAAAAAACCATCCACAGTGAAAGCACTCAAAAAATGCGAGATGTGCGGGGAGAGTATCCCAAGGGAATCCAAGGCGCGTTTCTGCCCGCACTGTTCCAGGGAGCGCCGTTCCGTGCAGGTAATGGAATCCGCCCGAAAAATGAAGCTAATCAAGAGAGGCGAAATCCAAGACCCGCCAAGAATTTGCGTTGTTTGCGGGAATGAGATAGCAGAAAATCGCAGCCGCCGGGCAAAAACGTGTTCCGACGAATGTTCGGAGATGCTGAATAAACAAAGATCCAGGGAAAATTATGAAATAAAACACCCAGAGAAGAAAGGAAGGGGACGAAAACCGTCCAACAAACACATGCAGACGCTCACTATCACGGTTCCACCGGAGATGTTGCGTGATGTTAGAAACACCGCGAAAGCGCAGGGCATCTCAGTCAGTGAGTATGTACGGGGATTGATTCAAAGGCACATTGACAATCAAGATGAACCAAAATAAAAGCAAGCCCCTGGGTCACACCCAGGGGCTTCTTCACAGACTTTTCCGCCGAATACTAGCTAGATCGTTATTCACGGTCCCTCGGCTCACATCGAGTTCTGCGGCCACGTCCTCGATGGCCCACCCTCTCCGGTAGTGCAGCTCAAAAGCCGCCCTCTCCCGGTCGGTGAGCCAAGGGTTCCCGTGCATTTTTTCCAGCTGAGCGGGGCTGTACCGATACCTGGGCATGGTATCACCCCCTACTCAAACCTCGGTGGCCTGAATCAGTTCAATTCTGCCCAGCACAGCGGCCAGCTCATCCCGCTTGACAAATCGCTCCGGCCCCGTTCCATCCATGATGCCGCGATGTTTCAGGTCCAGGAAATCGCCCTCTTTTTTCGACCACTCCGGTTCCGGCAGGTTGTCGGCGTAGGCCATGGCCTCAGTTACGATAGCGTAGCACATTTCAGGCGTGAGCTGTTCGATGATTTTTTTGATGTCCATATCGTCATCCTCCTTCTCTGGCCGCTGAATGGTGGCCGGTTTTTTTGTCACGAAATAGTATTTCACCTGCTGCTTAAACAGCGAATAGTCCCCTTGCGTCCGCGCCGTCCGGGTGCTGGCAGGATCGTTGATGTAGATGGTATTCCCGGTGATTTTCCACACCAGCACGAAGTGCCCGGAAGACGTCCAAAGCCCACGGCCCATGCAGGCGATCACAAGATCACCCTGGTCCACGGCGGCCTTGGCCTGGGCGTGGTGCGGGCTGTTTGGTTTTCCGTAGATGCTGGCCCCGTTGAGCATCTTGCAGGTCAGGCCGAAGCGCTTGGCGGCGGGGGCGAAGTAGCCGTAATAAGTCCCCTGGTGCGGGGCCTTGTAACCGTGGGCCAGCGCCCAGGCGCATTCGCTCTTCGGTGTGACGGATTTGTCCGCCCAGGTGGCCAGCACCATCGCCATGGCAGTGGGGCCGCAGCCGGATTTGCCGATGGTGGTCTTCTCCCCTTTTGCGGAATAGTCCACGTTGGCCCAGCGAGAGTCCGTTTGCAGGTAACTGATCGGTTTTTCCATGTTTACACCTCATTCCGTGCCCCTTTCGTGGGGCACCATTTTTTATTCCGTAGTTTTCGCAATATGACATTAACAAAAAACTTAACGTATTTTTAAGGCATAAAATAAGGTTAAGTAAAAAGTTAATTGAAAAAGACGGTTTTACAGTGTGCCCCAAAGAGGGGGCATCAAGCGCCCCCAGAATCCTGCTTTTTCGTGAAAAAGTACGTGATGATAGCCCCGTAGGCCGTGCAGAACAGCGCCACAGCGTCCTGGTTCACATCCACCGGCGAAAACAGCAAGGCGATCATCGCCCCGGTCATGGCCAGCGTCACCAGGCTCTTCACGTCCAGCAGTTTCAGCAGTTGTTTCATACGTTTCCCTCCCTACAAAAAATCGTTGTTTTCCAGCCGCGCCCGATACACGTTTTCAATGTGGCCGATGGAGATAGCAGCCTTATCATTTGGGAAATCCGGATGAGTCGCGCAGTATCGGTTGTACTCCGTGATATCCTCCAGGATTTCGTTAAAATGCTCCTGGCTATGCCGTTCGCCCTGCAAAAGCTCGTCGGCAAACCGCAAAATCCGCACCCGCAGGCGCTTGGCCTTGTCCCTGGCATCCTCTTCAATGTGGCTTTTCAGCTGTTCGGAAATCCCGGACAACTGATCTGTAACATCGCCCAGAATGGCTTTCCCGATTCTCCGGGCCAGCCACGTCCAGGGGTTGATTTTAATGGGGATGATTTCAATCGCAACGGACGAACCCAGCACAGCCAGGAGCGCCGTGATGATCTGCTCAGGTTCCATATTCTGGCACCTCATTTCTGAAAGATTGGCCCCCGCGCATTGCGGGGGCCGTTATGCTTACTCTGCGTCGGCAGTACCGCCGTACTCGCCGGGCACCAGTTCGGGCAGGCCGCTGTCGATCAGCACCTCTGCCACCTGCTTCTTGAGCGCCTTGGGCACGTCGTTAAAAGCGGTCTTACCCAGGATCACGCGCTGTGCAAAAAACATAGCCATCATCACAAACTCTCCTTTCGTCAAAAATTTTATGACAAGGGACACAATGCCCCGAATCATCAGGTTTCACCGGCGGCGTAGACCACGCCTGCCATTTCTGCGATGCAGTCCTCAATGAAATCCGACCGTTCGGTCTGGGCCTGCACCTGTGCTCTCAGCAGCTTGTTCTCCGCCTGCAAATCCTCAACAGTCACAGGCTTCTCCGGCTCCACGTCCGGGTGCTCTGCGTTGTAGGCATCCAGCGCCTCCTGGTCCACCGCCAGCGCCGTCACAGCGCCGTCCTGCACGGTGAGGGTGCAGAAACCCTTGGTGTCCAGGTAGGCGGACAACAGCTCATCGGGCAGAGCTACACAGCCAAGGAAGGGTTGGCCCATAGGATTGCCGTGGTATGGGCCGGTTGGGGTGATATAGTACATAGTTGATGCCTCCTTTTTAGCCGATACCTAGGTACGTATAGGTATAACCGGCGCTGTTACCCTGATAATCAGCACCTGATTGGGCGTACCAGGTTATGGTTTTTCCGCCGTTCGTTTTTTTCCCGTATAACTGACTATTATAGGCACCAAAGCCACTGCTTTGTTTATAAACATCAGTAAGTTTTTTTGTTGACAGTCGTGTCATCTCGTAATAAATGTTAGAATAATTATTGACATAATGATTGCCACGATTTGCCCCGTCGGTGTAAACATAGTCTATAAATATGACCACTTTCGGCGCAAAATCAAACGTCAGACTACACGGATTATCCGCCCCATACGTCCCAGTCCCCACATAGGACACAACCTGCACCCTCGCCTTATCCCCCAGCTTCCCCAGGTATTCGATGGTGGTGCCTGCTGGGATAGCGGCGTAGCCGGTGACGGGTTGGTATTTGGAAATAGTCATAGCCTGGTAGCCGTAGGTTGTTGTATCTCGTGTCACGGTAGCGCCCGACGGGAAAAACACGATGACATTAGTCGTAAAGCCAGAATGGTCTTCCGTTGGCCTTGCGAATTTTCCGATCAAATTTTCTGCTACACTTGTATAATCGCCGCCATCAATATCTTCTGAGCTTGGAGAAACAAGCGAAACAGTTCCATCATCAGATACAGTAATTCTAGAACTGTATTCCCAATGGATTTCGTTTAAATCGCTGTGTTGGTACGATAGTATGTGTTTTCCTGTTTTGACCTCCCCCAACGTATACCCCGCAGGCTTGGCGTCGTCGCCCTCCTGATACGCATTGGGGTTGGTTGAGACGGGGTAGGTGGTGGTTGTTCCGGCGGGAGTTAGGGGGTAGGCGGTGACTTTCCTTCCGTTGGTTGCTATATACTCGTTTTCGTCGCGTCGAACAGTTGTAGTCGGCTCAAAATACCAAACACCGGCAGAGACTGTTACCGCGCTTGAATCATACGGTTCCAACGTCACATACTTTCCGGAAATTGCGGATTGAGCAGCGCTTGTTTCATCCGAAGTTAGGTAACATTGCGTTTTTTGAGGGTTGTTCAGGGATATAACCCCGTTATCCGAAACAGAAATAGATGAAGCGGAATATATATTGAAACGCAACCCAAGACCGCTGGCATAAGTTGTTTTAGCCAAAGAGACGAACGATATGGGGTCAGAAAGTGTATATCCAGCAGGTTTCTCGTCATCCGAAACCACCGTCTTCCTCCAAACATGCAAATCCCCCGTATTCCCCAGTGCCTGAAACATGCCGTCGGGGGTGGTGGTGGGGGGGAGGCCGATCTGAGCGGCGGTTGCATCTTTCAGCAGGTTGGCCTTGTTCAACGGCGTTCCCACCTGCTGGAATCCCTCGGTGTTGATGCCATTGAAATCAATGGGAAATGTACCGGCTTGAAGCATCGCTAGGGCGTCCGCCCAGCTAGTCCCAGCGGGTACCGCGCTTTTCAGGAATCGGCTGTTACCAGTCCCCTTTAATACAGAATCGATCATGTTACACCTCCCCGCTGAAAACCTCTCCGCTGGTTATCAGCGTGATTTTCAGCGATTCGATTGTTTTGTCCAGGTTTTGGAATATCGTTTCGATATTGTTCGCCTGGGAATAAGTTAGGTTGGACAGGGATTCGGGAGCCGGTGGTGTATTCTCCGGCAGGATGAACGCAGCACGGATGTTTTTTACGTCGCTGATATACTGCGCCGCCTGCTCCGGGGTTGGGATATCGCCGTTGGCCCAGTCCGTTTTAGGGGCTACCTCAACAGAGGTACCAGCATCGTCACGCAACCTGTCGCGAAGGTAGGCCACCGCCTGCCCGACACGATTCATGTCGGTATAGTTGTAACTCCCCTTCATCACGGTCAGAAACTCGGTAATTTCCGCTTCCGTTGCGTTTCCTGTGCTGATTTTCTGGGCTAAACTAACAGCTTCGGCAACGTCCGACGCTGTGCGGTCCGTGATTAGGGCGTCGATGATACTACCGTTTTCTGTAATTGAGGAATACTTTACACCCATTGAATCACCTACCATTCTACGATTACACACCCAGGTTTTCCGTTCTCCCCGGCTGTTCCCTCTGTTGCCCGTGCGGCAACATAGGTATGGTACATGCCGGTTTCCTTGTCTTTACGCTGGGCGTATTTACCATTGCGGCCTTGCTTGCCACCTGCGCCGCCCGAACCTTCCAGGCCGGTGATGGTACCGGCGTAGTCAGCGCCCTTCTGGGCGTACACAGCGCCGCTCTGAATGTCCATCAAACCAGAGGTGTAGATTTTGCCGTTGGCGGACGTGAACACGCCAAACGTGGTAGCGCCGCCGTCCGTGCCCTTGGTACCATCCTGGCCCTTTGCACCACCAGCGCCGCCGGTACCAGCTGCACCGCAAGCGTAGGTGTATGCCTGGTTTTGGGTGGCGGTTGTTTCGATGATGAACACCTTGCCTCCGTTGCCACCGATGCCGCCCTCATTGTCTTTCGGGTCGAACGAATCGCCCCACAGCATATTGCCGCCTCCGCCGCCCATGCCGCCGTTACCGCCGCCAATCAGCGTGATTTTGATTGCACCGGCTTGTGGCGCTGTCCAGGTGCCGGAACCAGTGAGAACGATTTTGTTTTGGTACATGGAATCGTTGGGAGACTGAACCAGTTCGGACGGGCTGGAACGCATTACACCATCTTCTAGGGTGAATTGTTGCTTGTACAGACGGGCGGAAATGGTACTTTTGAATTGCGTATCGACAGCCTGAATGTCCCCGCACTCACTGGACGGATTGCCCCGGCTTTTCACGCTGAACGAACGTCCGCCGTATTCAAACAGACAGGAAATAACGGCCTTTCTAGCATCTGCTTCTGTGTGAATAAATGGGTTATCCACACTTAGGGATACTTCGGATTCGGTGTTATTCCCGGAAAAAGTGACTTCGTTGTTGTTGTCCAACTTAAACGTGATATCCGCTATATCATCGTTTGCCGACATTTCCGGGTATTCGTACATGTTATCTAGGGTAATTCGGTTCCCTTTGTCCTGGGCCAGCTTACCGACGCGCAGATACCCGGTTGCAAAATCCTGCCGGGGCCATGCGTTGATTGCCATGCAGAGGAAACGCAGCATCTCGCCGCACTTTTTGTCTTTGATATCGTCTTTTGTGGCTGTAATGGAAATGTCCTTTACAGCATCTTCTACGATGTAGTTTGTGCGGAAGTTTGCGCCCAGGCTTGCCATAATAGCCTCTACCCAGCCGGATACTTTCGTTGGCAGGGTTTCCGGGGCGATGAAATTTCTCTTGGTCAGCGCCCCGATAACGTCCACAAGGGACCATTCAACGGTGAGGTCTTGCAGTTTCCAGCCTGCGCTTTGCTGGTAGTAGGTACCACCTGGCAACCATTCGACAGTCCCGTCTTCCAGGTATAGGCCCAGCTCCACGACAATTCTTTGTCGATCTTCGATAGACGTAAAGATCGTGTTCGGGGCGTAGGGGTCGAAACGGTGATCTTTGTTTTCTACCCGAATGTCACAGGTCGAATACGGGATTTTCAGCCCGGAAAACGTCACTTCCGTTAGAATGTCGACGGATTGCAAAACCTTCGTGTCCCATGTTTCGTACAGACCAAATAGCAGGCGCAAAACCCGGACAACACGATTGGGCAGGGACCACTTCTTGATAGTCAGCCGCGCCCGTGTGGGATAGTTCACGGTGAATCCATCAATCACTACGCTGGTGTCTCGATTGTTCGTCACAGAACGGGTATACAGAAGGTTATCGCCGCTCCAAACCTGGACATCGAACTCAGTTGGGTATCCGTCCGCTGTTTTGCTGGGAAACTGCATTGTGACGGCCTGCAATATTTCGATGTTGGATACTGCGATTTCGATGTAGGGATAGGGTTCGGAAAAGCTTCCATCCTGACCTGATAGGGTCTCCCCTTCCCAACCAACCTGTCCCCTTCTATCCGCCGGGTCGCTGGGTCGGATGGTAAAACTGCCATCCAGTACCCAGCGATTCAGTTCCAGCGTTGCAATGGTATCCGGGCTTTCATCGTTGCCACGATTCGCCACCTGGGCTGAGTTGGAGATAGGACCTTCCTCGTTGGGAGTGATACTGTTGATGGTTGCATCTGGGTCCACCAAATCAAACACTGCCCGGACTAACTGTTTCCGCGAATCGGCTACGATAGCGGCATCATATCCTGTGCTGTGTTTAATCATGGCCGTCTATCTCCTCAAACACCAGTTTGTACCCGCCCCAGGTGGGGCCAGCGTCTCCCCAGCGGGTGAGCGTGGGTTTGGGTTGCTCTACCAGGTGGAACCACCCCTGCACCAGCTCTTTCCCGCCGGTAGAGGGCAGGAAAAACAATTGATGCCGACGCTTCGCTTTCATGGCCTCTGCAATCCGTTGCATTGTGGCATAGTCGATTGCCGACCATTCCAGTTCCACGTGCCAGATTGTGGCACGGACTTCTTCGATACGCCGCCCGGAAATCATACGCTCTGAGACGCCCAACTCTTCCTCATAGGCGGTATAGTCTCCCTCTTCTAAGTCCTCGATCTCAATTCCGTCGATAGAAAGAAACATGTTCCCAGTATCTTCATTCATTTTCCCACCCCCTTAATCGCTTGCAATGCGTGGGCTTTGGTCTTCCACAGCCCGGATATCATCAATCAGGCCACGGGCAACCTCTTTGCCGTTCAGGTTCAACACAATTTCCTTGCTTCGTCCCTGGGCGCTGGATGCTAGGACAATGGCATTTGCCAACCCGGTCAGGTCCTCGGTTTTCAAAGACGCGGCCTGTGCCGCCTTGTCGTTCACCGTGCCGGTCAGCCGCCCAGAGAAGTCGAAAACATCGGCGTTTACCGTCCTGGAAACCACGTCGGCAGCGTTGATTCTATCCAATTCTGCCAAGATGCTATCAGATACGGATTTTGCTATTGCAATAGCACGTTCGCCACTGATAGCCAAGCCATCGCCGAAAGCGTCCATTGCTTCCTGTCCGGCAGGCTTAAACTCATCCGGCAGCTTATCCAGGTATTCGTTATGGATGGCGTCAATTTCCGTCTGGTAGATGGATTGGGCCACCTTTTTAGATGCCGCTTCCTTCTCCTGCCACAGAGCCATATAGTTATCATATTGATCGTCCGCCATGCCCAACAGGGCGTTGGCGTATTTCATGGCCTTTTCTTGGTCCAACCCCAGAACTTCATCAAGCAGGCTATCCGCAATACCTCGATCTTTCAGGGCTTGGATGGTATCTCCGTACTTGTTGATAGCGTCGATACTCTTTTGCAGGTTTGTTAGCTGGAAGATATCGTCTTCCTCGGTGAATAGATCAACGTCGCTTAGTTTGCCCTGCAAACTATCCCGGCTACTCTCAACTTCGTTCAGGGCCTTTTCGTAGTTGTTTTTGATTTCGTTCAGGGCATCCGCTTGGGATTTCAAGGCTTCTTTCTGGGCTGATTCCTGCTTTTGGAGCTGTTTTTCGTTCCAATCTTCGTTCAGCTTGTCGATATCAGCCTGAATTTTTTCCCTGTCCTTGATTTCTGCCTTGGCTAGTTCATCGTTCTTTTCCTTTAGGTTTTTCTTGTACTCAGCAAGCTCTTTTGCCGCCGCACGTTCATTAGCTGCCGTTTCGATTTTTTCAATCTCTGCGTTCAGCTTTTCAACCTCTTTAGAAACGATGTTAGCAACGTTTCTAGCTGCATCACGGGCCAGTTTGATGTTTTCTTTCAAACCGTTCGCAAGGCCCTGAATGATGTTCACGCCGTACTCATAGAACACTTTGGACGGCGAATGAATCCCTAAAAGGCTGGTGAAAGCGCTCTTGATTTGCCCGGCAAAGCTTTTGATTTTGCCAATGGCCGCGCTTATCTTGCTGGAAATACCATTGATTAAGCCCTGGATGATGTTGGAACCGATGGATTTCAACTGTCCAGGCAACGAAGAAAGCGTTGATTTGATGTTGTTCCCAACCTGCACCATTTTGGCCCTGGCCTGGGACGCCATCTGAGAACCCCAACTAATCAGGGCGGAAAGGGCACCTGCTAAAGCGCTTTTGATTTTACCAGGCAGAGATGAGAAAAACGTGATAACCGCGTTTACGGCGTTGCTTGCCGCCTGCCGCATGTTGGCTATCATCTGCGATCCCCAGCTACTAACAGCGGCACCAGCCGTTGTTAGTGCGCTGGTGATTTTACCAGCGAGATTCTGGAACCATGTAACCACCGCATTAACCGCATTGGTTACGGCGTTCACCATCGTTTGCTTAACGTTGTTGCCCCAGTTACGGATAGCAGCACCAGCCGCCGTTAAAGCACTGGTAATTTTGCTTGCCAGCCCGGAAAACCATGTAACAACTGCATTGATAGCGTTGGTCACAGCGTTTACCAGCGCTTCCTTCGCTGAGGTTCCCCAGTTGCGGATAGCTGTCCCCGCCGCTGTCAATGCGTTAAAAATGGCATCCGGTAGATTCTGGAACCAGGTGATTACCGTTTGGATTGCGTTGGGTAAGGTGGTGCTGAAAAATGTAATCAGCGCACCAATTACCGTTACGACGGCAGTAATTACATTTGCCAGGAATTCGAGGGCGGCGCTGAGGGCTGTGATAGCTACTGTTGCTGCAATTTCGGTAAATTTCTGGAAAAACTCACTGATTGCCGCCGTTCGTTCTGGTGTAAAAACCTTGCCTATGGCTTCCCCAAGCGTGGAAAATGCCGATTTCACACTTTCAATGGGGCCAGAAATCCGGCCTGCAACGTCGGGAAATAGATTGCTCAGACCATCCAGGATGAGGCTTCCCAAATTGCTAAGAATTCGTCCGATAGTCGGCCCGACGTTTTGAATGACTGTAACAACGCTCTGGACTAGGTTCTGTGTAAGCGCACCAAGGTCTGCATCCGGGCTTGCCAGCCCGACGAGCCAGTTTTCCCAAGCACCCTTCATAGAGTTTACGCTACCCTCGATGGTGGTAGCCGCTTCCTTCGCCGTGGTGCCAGTGATTCCTAGGTTGTTTTGCACCGCATGGATAGCCTCGATCATTGTGGCGAATGACACATTATCCAGGCTGCTGATTTTTTTACCAAGGACGCCCGAATCGTTGATTAGGCGAATCATTTCTGATTGTGTGCCGCCATACAAGTAAGTTCAGTACAGTTTGCTAGGCTGTACCCGCCTTTCGGCTGCTGCATGTTTCCATGCAGGTCAGACTATCTCTTGACCGTTTCCGGCCCCCTGCGCTTCCGCCCGCTTGGGCGTACTCTACTCTGTTCCGGGTTTCCCCGTCATTTCGATAGTCGTTACACGTTCACTATAATTTAGCGTTTCGCACGGTATCGCCCACAGCATTATCTGTTTGGGGTTTCACCGTTTTCACAGGGTTTATACTGGGCAATGGTATGGCACTGTCTACCCAGTTTTAGGTTATCTAACCAAATACACCCTCGGTTTCCCGATATTTATTAGGGGTTTAGACTATATCTTCATCTAAAATCCAGCTTACATTAAGGGTTGGACTTTTTGTTTAGATGGTGCGCACTTCCAACAACGTATCAATAGTTGCCGTACTGGGTGACAAGCCCATAGTCGTTTGACGTTCCCATTTCTGGGCTTCGCACAGGATTACCATGCCATTTAGGTTTAGGCTTCCCCTGTTAGCAGATGCATCTCAACGGCCATTTCCTGCCGTATTTTGCACCCACACCGCTGATTAACGTTCACGCACATTCACCGCAAAATCACTTATGCGGCGGACATTAGATTTATCGTGTAGTTTTGCTTAGCAAAACCTTGGTAGGCGTCCTGTATGCTTTGCATATCGGTGCCCATCTTGTTGGCGTTGTCCGACATGTCGGTGATAGCTCGGTTTGCTATCTCTGCCGCCTTATTTACGTCACCGCCCAGGCCAGAAATCAGGGACGCAGCGAACGATGTAGCCGTATCCATGTACTGGTTGGCAGAAAGCCCGGCTGTTTTGTAGGCGTTAGCGGCGTACTGTTGCATCGTGCCGCTAGCTTCTTTGAATAGGGTATCAATTCCGCCTACGTTCTGCTCATAAGAAGCGTAGGCTTCGACAGCTTGCTTGCCGACGTCGATCATAGCCTCGCCGAGTTTTTTAACGGCTTCAACGGCCAACTCGACGCCCTTGGCAGCGAGATTGCCCATAAAGGTGCCTTTGAAAATCTCGCTGAATTTACTGGCACTGCCACCAGCTTCATCCATCTGGTCCCCGGCATCATAGGCAGCAGATGAAACTTGTTTTAACGAGTTTATTAATTCGCTGGCATCACCGTTAATTTCGATGGTAACAGAACCATCGGCCATTTACGTCACCACCTTAATCACCTTTCCCCTTCTGTTTGACGTATTCCTCTGCCTCCTGGTATCTCCTGTTTATCTGCGCTAACAATTCGGCGTCGCGTTCTTCCACCGTCATGTGTTTCTTACGGTCTACGGTGTCCTTGATAGCGTAGATTTCACACATTTTCTTGAAATGCTTGCGGCGCGTCCGGTCCAACTTGTTTAAGTCCGCCGTTCTGTACATTATCCGTTGCATAAAATTGCTTTCATGCGGCAGGTTGAACAGCAAGCGGCGAAACTCCCACCAATGTAAGTCTGCCTTGGTAAGGTCGATGTTGTAGTAAGTAAGGAAGGAGGAAGAGATAGCTTCGGCATCTTGCTCAAAGTCGTATACTCTCCCTCCCTTCTTCTTATCCCCTTGTTTTGGTTCTCCGTCGGCCTGATTATACCCACGAAAAAAGCCAAGCATGGCATCAACAGCGGCTTTAACATCGGCAGGGACAGAGCCTCGGTAGAAGAGAGATAAAAGCCCGGCAACGTCCGGTTTTTCCTCCTTCAATACCTCTAGCTCTATCGCCACACCAACACGGAAGCTTGGGTCTATCGGCACCTGCTTCCCGTTGACTTCAACATGATCCGGCAGCGCTCGAAACGGGTTAGTTCGCATTGTCCTTGCGCAGCTTCACCCGTTCGGCGGCTTCTGCGCGGCGTCGTGCCCGTTCCTCTGCGCGTCTCTGCTCCCGGTTGGTGGGGGTGACGCCAGCGCCGGGCGCAGGAAGCCCGTTTGCGATATCCTTGATGGAAGCCATCTCTTCCGCCACACGGCGGACGAAATCGCCGTAGGCGAACACAATAGCTTTCAGGTTGCTTCTGGGGCCGAAACACTTTTCAGAGGTACCTTCCCCGATGATGGTATCGAAAAAGTCCCGAACCAGTTCACACATGCCCTTCATGTAGGCAGTGACATCCTTGGGCAGTGCTTCGGTTTCCTTCTGCACACGTTCCAGCTCATTGATAAACAACTCCATGTTTACTGTGTCGAAGGTGTCATACTCTACGGCAACACCGTTGATGTTATAGGTATCCATGCTTAATCCTCCTTATATTCGGTTACACGTCGGCGGAATAGGTGTACTCGGTGGGGGCGGCAGTTGCCATGATATCCACATCGATCTCAGCAGAAGCGCCTGCCTCGCCGGAACCGTCCGAGTTCACGATAACGGCAGCGGTGCCCTTTTCGCCCTTGCCAGTCAGCAGAGAGAAATACACGTAGGGCACGATAACGGCCTGACCGGTGCCGAACTTGATAGCGTGAGACAGAGCGTAGTCCTGAAAATCGTCACCGAACATGCGATCACCAGTGACGTTGAACGTGCGCTGAGTGGCGGTTTTGGTAGTCACTTTGCCGTTGCGGATGTAGGTCTTGTCCTCGCTTTCCGGGTTCAGCTGGGAATCAACGTTAGTGATGCCGCCCTGGACAACCACATAGTCACCGATTTTACCAGTGGGAGAAGAGGCGATGTCAACGGCCAGGACAAAATCGTCGGCAGTGGCAACGCCGGAATAGGAAGGAGACGGCTCCTTGCCCGTCATAAGGGTAGAAAGTTTCATTTTTTCATTTCCCCTTTCAGTTGGAAAAATAGTCCATAGTCATCAAAATTTGATGATCTTCGGTGTTATCGTTGTACCGGGCGAACATTGCCGCCCTGGTGTTGCAGGTAATTTTAGTTGCCTGTTTCCCATCCCCCAGATAGGGCAACGGGCGGCGGGATACAGCCCAGTCACCAATAGCATCCAGGATTTCATCAGCTTTCAACCGGTCGTTGTTGCTGGATGGTTGCAGGCGGTAGATGATTTTGAATTGATACTTCCCCTGATACGCCCCGCGAACGTATTCCTTGGTTTTGTAGGCCCCTTGGATGGTAGAAAGCGCCATACCAGGCTGGTCGGAAGGAAGGTATTCAAAGGCGATATTGGCGGGTTTACTTTCATACTGATTCAACCAAACCAGCAGTTTCCTGGAAATCTGATCGGTTTCCGCCTTGGATACCATGCGTAATGGTTTATCATCCATTCAATATCACCTCCTTGTACTTCTTTACCCAGTTCGGCAGATTCACAGCCTTAGAAGCGTCAAACCAATGGCTTTGCGCCTGTCCGTGCATTGCCTTGGTGAACACCAAGCTCTTTCCGTTTGCCACTTTAGTAGCTCCAGGCCTAGCCCAGGGGCTTCCGGTATCCGGGTCAACCAATACCTTCCCTTCCCACAGAAAACGGGCATATGGGCCAGGGTATACGATGGTATCCCCCTGCACCCTAGCTCGCCCTGCAAGGGAACCTGTAAGGGCTGGAACAAACTGGTCGGTGTCCTTCATGACTTCATTTGCCAAAACTTCCTTGGCTCTGTCTGCACGCTGGGCGAACTTGGCGACGTCAATTTTTACATCGACTTTAACGCTAATCATTAACGCCCACCTACTTCAAAATGTTTCATCTCTTCCGAACCGAAATCCTTCGCATCCACCGAATTGATTCTGTATACATCATCATGCGTTCGGTTAATCCACTGGAAATCCTTCGCAGGCTCTACAACCTCGCCCTTAACGATGAACGTAGAAACATCGGTAGGCGGCGCAGAATCCAGCGTCCACAGGCCGCTTTTATCGGCGGCGGCATGGTATTCCTTCGGGGATACATACCGCTTGATTTCGGCTGTCTGCCCGTCGTAGGCTTTCACGCCGAATGGGATGTATACCGTCACAGCATCGGCGTTTTCCATTCCGGAGGAACGGACGTTGGCGGCCTTGGCAGCATCCAGCAAAACTCCCTCTAGCACCGTGATATTAGTCACTTGCTCAAATGTTACCTGATCCTCAGTGATGATATACAGGGTGATTGTGTGCGGGAACATCGTCACCAGCAGTCACCCCGCTTTGCCATCGGGTAGCCGGTAGCCTGTAAAAAACCGGTACCTTGCAGGTAGATTAACAACGCGCTTTTTTTGCGTGCTGTTAGCAGCTGCAGGTCTGCCGCGCTCAGAGTTTTGGTACCGTAGCTCCGGGACCACCCCCCCACCGATTCACTAGAGATGGAACCGGTGGAGGAAAAGGTCAGGGCGTTCAGCCTGTTTTCATCCTGGAAGATTTCAGCCAGCTCACAGGTAGCCATTTGCACCGCCGTTAAATCATCTCCCACCGCCGACATAGCTTTCCCGCTAGTGGCGGCGTTGATGTAGGCGGTAGCTCGGGTAGCAAGACCGTTGAAATCGGCTTCTTCAATGGCGTTGCCGCCGTATTCGTTCCTGTAAAACTCATAGGTTGCGTAAGCCATTGGTTAGCTCCTTTCTCAGGCTACCTTGATAACGTAAGTCTCGTCCATGCGCTCAAAGGAGGGCAGGACGATTTCGGAGACGGTGGTCTTGGTGTTCACGGGGTCAGAGGTGGTAGTCACCGCAACGGCAATGCCGGTATCAACCAGGGACACATCGGCATCGGCCTTGCCCATCAGAGTGCGCTCTTCGGGGGTGGTGCCGTACCAGGTGGAACCCAGTGCGCCCTCCGGCAGCAGAGTAACCATGTCATCAGGGTAAAATTTATGAGCAGTGCCAGTCTCATCTTTGTACTGTTTGCTGTACACGATGACGGTCACACCAAGCTCGTTCTGGAACAGCTCATTGACACGGGCATCAGTCATAAAGACATTGGCGGTGATGTTCTGGGCCAGCACAGCGGACTTGATCTTAGCGTTGGCTTTCAGGTAGCCCATGGTCTTCTTGCTGCACAGCATGATGGTGGGCCGGGTGCCGGTGTTGGATTCGACAGAATCCAAGGCGTCCTGAATGTCAGACATGGGGTCGGCGGTGTCGGTGGCGCTCCACTTCTTGGTAGCGGTGGTGATAGCGTTGTAGTTGTTGGTCTTGTAGCTGCCGTCGGTGTCGTAGTTGTAGGAATACTGTACGCCGCCAGCTTCTAGGACGATTCTGGGAGAACCATCGGTAACAGGGGCCAGCAGCTGCATACGCATACGCTCAGCCACGACGCGGGCACCCTCAACCAAGGTGGAAGCATCGTCGTAGATGGAGGATAGGACAGAGGCCAGGTAGGGGTCATTGCCGTCGATGATACGCATGATCTCCTGCTCATCCTCTTCCTTCACCAGCATGGATTCACGGAAAAAGGCCATCTGGGTCTCATCGACTTTGATGCCCTCGCGGCTACGCAGGGTAGACTTGGCGTCGAAGTTGGAGGGGGCCAGAGAAACGGGCAGGCCCTTGTAGGACTTGATCCACTTCAAATCCAGGCCCATCTTCTTCTTGGCAGGGAAGAAACCCTCACCCAGGTAAGCCATACGGTTAGACGCAGCTTCGGTCTGCTGCACGGCAATAGCGGCAGCGCTGAAAACATCAGAAATGTTCATCTTTTATCCTCCTTCCTTACATGAATACGACGTTCTTCATAGCGGCCTTGGCGGCAGCATCCACGGTAACACCGGAATGTGCCTGCGCCTTGGCGGTGTTGATGTAGCCGCCGATAACGATGGTGCTCTGGGGGCGATCCTCGTAAACATCCCACAGCAGGACGCCGACGGCGGTAGAAGTCTGACTGCCGGATTCGCCGGAAGTCGCGGCCTTCTTGCCATCAGCCGCCATAGGAGTGCCAGCTTTGCAAACGCCGCTGGTAAATGCGGTAGAATCCAGAGTAAGGGCCTTGCCCACATACTCGGAGTTGTACAGGATTTCTACATCCGAAGGTGCAGAAACCTCAGAGTATTTCATGGTACCTAATGCCATTTTTGTCACTCTCCTTTATACTGCGACAGTACGTCGCTGTACGTTTTGTTGTTCTGTGCGGTAGCCGCGCCGATGCTCTTTGCAAGTGCGATACCAATGTTTTCGGTACCGCTGTCCTTACCGCCCGCGCCGACAGGTCGGCCAAAGGAAGGGGTAGGCTTGTCGGATGCAAAAGCGCCGGGGTCAGCCTCGCGCTGCGCTTTCAGGAAATCGTCGAAACCTTCCAGTGCGCCGTCTTTCAGGGTCAAGCCCTTGGCTTTGAGTTCGTCCCTAAAAGCGCGTTCAGCGCCCTTGGACGAAAACTTGACGTTTGCGCCGGTGATAGCAGCAGAAGCGGCGGCGGAATAGTCTCGCTCCGCAATCTGCGCTTTGTAGGCTTCGGTGTCTTTGTCGTACTTGGCCTTCAGTTCGTCCATCTGGGCTTTGATCTCATCGGCAGAACCGGCGTTTTTCTTCAGCTCTTCCAGGTCTTTGTCCCGGTCGGCAAGCTGGGTTTTCAAGTTCTCAGCGTCCGCCTTGGCGGCTTCGGCTTTGCCCTTCTCCCGTTCAATGTCCTTGCCATTCTCAGCGAGAACCTTGTCGATGATTTCATCCTCTAAGCCGAGTTCTTTCAGATATTCGCGTTTCATTGTTCTCTCCTTGCCAGCTACGCTTTTTTACGCGGGTTGCATCCGCTGCTGTCCCGTAGTTTTACGACATCGGAGCGGTCAAAGATAAAAAAATAAGCCAAAAACCAACGTTTTAGTTGATTCTTGGCTCAAAGGCTCAGGTTATTTGGGTTTTATTTGCTTTACTTTGCTTCTTTTTGCTTACGTTTGCTTTTTATTTGCTTACGCTTGCTTAATTTTGGTTTAGTTTGGTTATCCGGCCCATTTGATTTCACCGTACCAATCGCAACGTTTACCGTTGTTTTTGCCGGTGCATTTCACCAGGACACCGCAGGCTCCCGGCTTTACCGGGTGAATCTTCTTCCCGCATTCGGGGCAACAGAACCAGGTTTGTCCGTTGATGGTTTTAATCATCGTCTTCCTCCTGGTCTGTGCCAAAGTACAGGTTGAAGAACTCTTTCATAGCCTCCACCTGTTCCGGGCTTGTGCCGTCGAACTCAACGGTAGCGGCGCGGGTGGCGTCTTCTGCCTTTTCTGCTACGGTAATTTTCAATATACCACCTTCATCCTTTCACGCTGCAACGGCAGGTTAGCAGCTTCGCTGAATAGCCTATATTCACGGTTCAGTAGGCGAATCTTCGCTTTTGCCGCTGTTGCGTCCTTGGCGGCTTCCTCCGTTCCCAGGGCTTCCGCCGCTTTCTGTATGCGCTTTTGCTTCCTAATAGATCGTTCTATCTCCCTTTGCTTTTGGGAGGCTTGGTATTGATCGTAGGTTTTTCCTTGGTATTCAAATGGTGGTTGGTCCATTTCCTTGAGTTGTTTTTCTGTGTACGTTCTGGTCGAAACACCTTCAACGTATGGGTAAAAATGGTGCCTACCGGCAGTTCCAACCACCCAACCCTTGGCCTGTTCCGTATCCAGTCGTTTCAATGAAGTCTGGGTAATTTTTATCTGCCATATCATCACCTTCTTTCGGCTATAACGAAATACATCATTGTTTGCTTTTTATAAATTCATGTGATATAATAATCTTGAGGTGATTGTATGAACAACCTAAAAGATTTGACAGGCAAACGGTTCGGTAGTTGGACAGTTCTTGAAAGGGATGGGAATGTTTTACCGGTTCGATGGATTTGCAAATGCGATTGCGGAACAATCAGAAGCGTTTCCCGTTCATCCCTTAATAACGGTTCAACTTCTTGCGGACAATGCAAAAGAAATACAACCCCCCTATTGATAAGGAAGCACTCCAACAGACTGTACCACACATGGTCTGAGATGCGTATGCGTTGCAAAGGGCGCGGAACCAACGCAAAATACTACGAAAGAAAACACATATCCTATTGCCCGGAGTGGGAAGATTTTGATGCGTTCGCAACGTGGGCTTTATCTTCCGGCTATCAACAAGGGCTTGAAATAGATAGGATAGATGGAGATAAGGGCTATTCTCCGGAAAATTGCAGATGGGTGAGCCATTTGCAAAATTCAAGAAATAGAAAGGCTAGAGCAAATAATACAACTGGAACACCCGGTGTTCAAGAACGGCATCACAAGGACGGAACATCCGTTTATCGTGTAACTATCACAACTGATAAAACGAAAAACCCGATAAATATAGGAACGTTCTATACATTGGAAAGCGCTGTAAAAGCTAGAAAACAGGCAGAATTAAAATACTGGGGGTTTAACATCGGGGAGTAATCCCCGGTGTTATTTTTTCCAAGCGTACACCTTACCTTGCCATGCGGCATGGTTCTCTGGCCCGTTGCCTGTGTTTCTTGCGCCGCCGTGGGCGGACACTTCAACCAGATTGGTATCTAGCCGCTCCATACTCTGCTCTGCGTAGCGCTGACAGGTTTGGTTTACGCCCGTCATTACGGCCCGTCGAGCGGCTACGTCTGCCTGGTCGTAGTGTACCCGCCCGTTAGATTCGTAGCGGATAGACGTTAGACCACCGGCGGCAAGCTGCTTAGTGGCGTGGGCTATCGCTTCGTTATAGCTGATAGTCCCAGACATTACTTCTGTTTCCGCCATATCCAGCGCCCATTGATAGGCTTTTTGGGGTTCCAGCCACTTAACAACTTTGCCGTTGCGTCGGACTGCAAACCCCATTGATTGAGTAAGGTTTCGCAGTTCGTCCTTGGTCTGCCGCCTGATAGCCTCAACATCCACATCATCAACAATGTGGCGCGGGGCGGTAATCTCTGCCGCCGTTGCTAATGTGCCGTAGTATTTGCGATTGCGCTCTACTACGCCATCCATGATAGCATCTACCTTATCAAGGCTGGTTTGCGTAGTCTCTGCAATGGCCGTCGTGATTTCATCCAGCGTTATCCCGTGGGCACGCAGTTCCCTGATATCCTCAACTGTCACCTGATTCAGATCGTTGGATACCACCAGCCGCCAACAAATTTCTTGTAGCAGCCGATCTTCCAGGCCCCGGAATAGCTCGGCGATAGGCTCAGGCAAGGCATCCAGGACAGCGGGAGAAAACGGGTACTTCATTATTCAAGTTCCCCTTGCGGTTCGTCGATCATTTCCTCCATCCCCGGTAGCATTGCCTTGGCAGTCTCTTCGTCCTCACCAAAATGTTTCTGCCGGAATTCATAGGCATTCAGGATACCAGCAGATACCAGTTGCAGGTCAGCCGCCATTTCTGCGCGGTTGCTCTCAGGATCGTCGAGTACACCGTCCCCGAAACTCAGATGCAGTTCATAGTCCCCTTGAGGGGCCAGGGCGTACAGTGTAGCGTATACATCCATCGCATATACCAGATCGTCCAGGGCATCCCCGAACGCCTGCTGAATGTGGCTCTCGGTAATGTACTGCCGCTGCTTACTGGCCAGGATTTCCGTCGATGTTTTCTCAACACTGGACGGGTCAGAAATCGTTCCATAGGCTAGGCCTGTCTGGAATTCGATTTGTTTCAGGATGTTTTGAAAGCCCCTGTAAATGGCATCATCCCGGAACGCTGGAGAGAATTCTTTGAAAAAATCCCCATCCTGGGACATAAACGGCCCGAACTCATAGAGCCGGTTTCTTCCGAAATCACGGGCGTTCCCGCTGGTGTACTCAGCAAAAATCTTGCGTTCGCCCGATTTGAATTCCCACCACAGTCTATCCCACTGTTCATCTGCATCCTTTACTAGGCCGACGATAGAACCGCCGTACACAGATACACCCAGTCGGCTATCGGTGTCGATGTTGTTCGCAACAGGCGGGGTAAAGAAAGCAAACAGCGGACGTTCTACGCCGTCGAGCGTGGTTTCATCGTCCAAGGTTGCCCAGGCAGGGACCGTATCGAGCGGCACTTCCTCGCCCACTGTTCCGTACTGGTTGGATTTGTGAGCTTTGTTCCGCACAACGTAGGCCGTGCGATCTCCATCCCTCACAAACTCATGGCTCTCTAGGCGGACATACCATTTACCGGCTAGTTGCACCCGTTCGCGAAATACGCCGCCGGTGCATTTGCCAGCTTCGTCGAAGTTGGTAGGCTGAAACGCCATAATGCTAGAAGCATCGACTTTCAACGTGCCATTATACACATAAGGCCGAAGGGCCAACCCGCCAAGAGCAAGCCCCATCTCCAAATTTTTCTCAAAGTTCCGGGCGGCATCCTGGAAACACGCATCCAGGAACTCAGCCCGTGCCCCGCCGGTAACTGTGCCGTTAAACTCTACCAACGCAGGCCGTGCCATTTCACGGGCGATAGCAGCAGGCAGGCCGAGCGGGATAATGTCACGCTTTGCCCAGGGCGGTTCGTTGATGTACATGGAATACCACAGGTTGATATTCTGCTGCATCGTGGTACCAACCGCCGTATCAACGCCGAAATCCTTTTTAGCGGCAGCGGTAGGAAATAGCCAGTTTTTCAGATTTCGGAACGTCCTAGCAAAAAAACTCTCCATTAGCGCACCTCCCGCCGCATTATCGTATACACGAAGTAGCGTATCATATCCATTGCGTGGTCCGATTCTTTAACCACCGCATCGGTTTCTTTTTTTTCATCCCAGCAGTAGGAACCGAATTCATCAAACGTATTTTCACAGCTGGCATCGAACAGGATTCTACCAGCTAACAGCAAGCTACCAGTAAGGCGGATACCATCAAGCACTGCGTTATTAGCATCCATCACAGCAAATTTGCCACGCCGCCGCAGCGTTTCCTTGAAGGATGCTGCTGATGGGTCGACGATCACCCGCTCTATCTGGTACCCTTCCGCAAATGCTTCCAGATCGTCAGCGTATTCTTCATCTGTCTTCTGGCGCTTCTGCTTTCGCCCATCGTAGTAGTATTCTTTCAGCATCACAGCTTTACCATTTCGCAGTTGCCACAGCCCCATAGCCGTAGGGTTCAACGTGCCGTAGTCGATGCTGATATAGTACACACCGCCGGAATGTTGCTCCGTGGCTATGTGTTTCGTCTTATCGAACATCGGGTAAACCAGGCCATCAGCTACGCACCATTCGCCCAGGATATAGCGGCGGTAGAACACGCCTGCATAGGTGTTCTTGTACCGTTCCACGATTTCCGGGTCGAGCGCCGGATTGTCTTCTAGGAGGAAATGCAGATGCAGGGCTTTGTGCCTTTCGGTTTGCTTAATCCATTCTTGATAGAACCAATGCGACGGGGGGCCTGGGTTACAGTTGAACCAGAACCGAGAACCGGAAACAGAACAACGTGCAAGTGCCTGCTCCACGAACGATCTAGGCTGCAAGGCCACCTCATCCAACAACACCCCTGCAAGGGTTCTACCCTGGATGAGCGCAAAAGAACTTTCGTCTTTGCCGCCAAACACCTCAAACAGGTTTGTGGTGTTGCCGTTTTGCACTTCCAGCACCTTGTCTATCCGCCGCCACCGTAGCCGGTAGGTTTCACGGGCTAACGACATAGCTAGGAAAGGCTGGATAACGTTCTTAATGCAGCTATCAACGCTCTTGCCGCAAATAGCAAAACGCTGGCCGTCGAAGTTCATCATGCCCCACTTCACAAAAGCCCACATCATAATAGAACTTTTCCCTGAACGGATAGCCCCATCACAGATGATAGCTTCGTACTTGGTGTAAGGAAAGGCTAGGATTTTCAGTTGCTTTTCACTAATCATCCGAATCAAGCCCTTCTGCGATCTTCTTTAGGCTAGCACTGAGTGCATCTTCCTGCCGTATATCTTTTTCTGTAACAATGCCGCCCTGGTCACTTTGTCCAAGGTACTGTTTGCCCAAAAAAATAGCCATAGAAGCATTTTTCTTAGCTAGCTCCCACTGCGTACGGCGTAGCGAAATTTTACCACGCCCCCGCTTTTCACGGAATACCTCGGAAAAATTCTTACCATACGTTCGCTTACACCAACTATTGAGTGTTTTATCCGTAACATCGAACCAGGAACAGATTTCGTCATAGGTGCATTGCAGCCCGCAAAGGTTTTCAAATTGTTTTTGATCAATTTCTTTTGGCTGCCGTCCCATCTAAAACACCTACTTTCTCCAATGCGGTAATTACATCGTTTTGCCTGTTATAACTTCCGCTCGGCAGTGGCAAATTGAACTCGAAACTAACAGCATCAAGTATGCGATTGCGTGGCAACTCTTCAACCTTAACCGCTTCTATTTGGAAGCTATCTCCATTCTTTCCGTAGAACATTTTACTTATTTCAAATCCACTGTTATGCAGCGCTTGTTCTATGGTTTCTTTGGAGTGCCAATGCTGAAAATACCAATGCCCTCTTCTGGATACCGCTGAGAAATTATCCTTATCAAGGAACTCTACAAATCGTTTTCCAACATTTATATCTCGTTTCATGCCTAGTTTGTTGATACAACTCTCCAAAGTTCTACCAGACACAAATAATTTTCCGCTTGTAAAAACGTTGCAACAATCCAAAACAGAGCGTTCTGCTTGCAAGCTATCAACAGAGTTAAGGACGCTATCACATACAACAAATTCAAACAATCCATTTTGTGTGATTTCATCAACAACCCTATCAATCATTTTGTTTCCGAGCACCGCATTTATCCCAAATCCATTATTTGGGTAAAACTCCAACGGCGTCCCACCGTACTTTCTTGCGTAAGCGCATTTTCCAGCCCCAAAATCCAAAAACCGCATCTTTTTGCCCCTCAAATACGGGACAACCATTTTCTCATACAGCATGGAGTGCTGGGCTTTTTTATCCGTTTCATCTGCGCTTCTCACTAGCTGTGCTAACCCTTGTACATACGTCTCTCTACTCACTTTTTCATAGGAGTAACTTCCGTAATCCGCATTTAGAGTTTCTTGGAGATGTTCATCGGCGTTTCTGATATTGTACAGATTCACAGGTAAGTTGAGAAGCTGTGCTGCTTTGACGTAGTTTCCGCCGTATATAATTCTTCCTTTTTGCGATACGCACGACAACACGTTGCCGTATTTTAGCAAAAGCTTGCAAATCTCCTTCACATAGGGTGCATGGCTTTTTTGGATTTCAACCTCTTTGCCATCCACCTCTTGGAATCCTTCTGGCAAGGCCGTTGTATCAACGTTTCCAGCCGCTACGCTTTCAGTTCCGTTGTGTAGCTGGTTAAATTTTATCTCATCATCTCTGGATACATTTCGTACAAACAAGACCGGCGTCTCTTTTATTCCGCACGCGATAGCCGCTTTTGTTCTTTGGTGGCCTGCCACTATAATCATATTATCCTTATTGACAATAACTGGGATAATTAGGCCATTTTGGGCTATAGAGCTGCGCAAATTGCTTAGTTGTGATTCATTTATCACTCTAGGGTTGTATGGAGCGGGTTTTATTTTGCTGATTTCAATATATTCAACATTCATTGAGCAACCACCTGACAAACCCGTAAGATACTCCGTTGTCATCAACGTACCGTTCCAGTTTTTCTGTGAGAGATTGATATTCTTCCTCTGTCATCTCTACTTTTTTGTTGGCTATGGAAAGATAAAGAGCTTTCACTTGATTATCGACGTGTTCTTTGTCGTAGAAGTTGTCATACTCTTGGTTTTCACCTTCTGGTAAATCCCACTCAAAATCAAACATGGACAAGTCCAAATCCTGCAACTCTTCGGTCAGCAAATCAATATCCCATGGGGATTCGTTGGTTTTGTTGTCCACGATACGCAGGGCGTCCACCTGTTCAGGCGTTAGATCGTCCACCATGATGCAGGGTACTTCGTCGTATTTCAGCCGCTTAGCCGCCTCAAAACGGCAATGTCCAATGACGATAACGCCATTGGAATCAATCACGATAGGCTGGACAAAACCGAACTGCCGGATGCTTTCAGCCACATTGTTGATTTGGGTATCATCGTGCTTCTTAGCATTGCGATCATACGGCTTGATCTCTTTGATTTTTACGCTTCTGATCTCCATACTTATCCTCCTATGCCCGTCTCTTCCGAGCTGTCAGGGCGGGTTTCCATCACCCCAGCATCCGCAAATGCTAACCTCTATTCTGGTAGCAGGCTCCGGTAACTACCCGGATGTAGGCTATTGCCAGCCCGCCATATTGCCCCGTCTTTCCGAGGTGCCAGGTGTTTCAGGGGATCACACCACAACCCATCCGGCGGCAGGAACAGGATTTGAACCTGCGTGGACCGTAGCCCCTACTGTTTTAGCAAAACAGCCTCTTAACCAAACTTGAGTATCCCGCCGTATGCCTAACCGGAATCCAACCGGGGCCACCAGGTGAGTGATGGAGCTACTTTTACAGGCCGCAGCTTACCGAAGGAGCATTCCCTATGGAAACAAAAAAGAGAACCGACAGAGCGGAAAGCCAGCTATTGGCTCCTGCACCGATAGCCAGCATATAGAAAGAACTCCCGGCGCAACTGCCGCGTCTAAGACGCTGGTGACACACCCTTGCGTTATCCGGCGGCGTTCTTTCATATATCCCAACCTGCGCGGGTCGTGGCATCCCTACCGTGCCAGATAATAGGACGCTCGCCGCGCTGGGTTAGGTGCTGAAAAACAAAACACAAAATGCAGAAAAGAAGTCAAAGCTTCACCTGCCTTTCGTATTTTATTTTTTCCCTTTCGGGATGGTCCTGGGATTCGGAATTGAACCAAATCATACACACCAGCGCCCAGGATATGGAGGGCGGGGCAGGGGAAGAACCCCCGCCCCTATACCAAATAGGAGGGGTGGCTATTGCCGCCGCCACCCGGCGGAAGAAGCATGCGGAAGCCCGAAAGGACAAAGACTTCCTTGCTATTATTATACCATATTCTACTGTATCGTTCCACGAGAATCTGTGTTTTCGCCGAATCTTTGTGCAATGTGTATCTTTATCAATCAATATACTTAAACCACACGCCGTCGATAATAGACTTTCTTTTGATTCTGCCGATTAGGCCAGATGTTGATAGGTAGTTTTTTCTAGCGGCATCTCTAGCACTTGGGTAAAATTCAATAACTTTCCCCCACTTTTCCATTTTTGCGACCGTCCTGCTATTCGGGTTTCTTCGTTCCCTGTTAATTTGCGCCTTGGTAACAAATTCAAGGTTGTACACGGAACAGTTAGTAGGATCACCATCTTTATGACGTAAGACAAGCCCTTTGCGTTTGCCACCAAGGAAAACATCCCGGACAAGATCTTTTACCCTAACTGCCTCCCCTTCAATTCGGACGTAGGCGCTTCTGTGATTCACCCAGGGGCACATTATTTTAGGTTTTTCCGCCCGAAATTTCCCATGAACCAAACTCGGCCTAATCCAGCTTCTGACTTCGCCAAGAGTAGAAATTTCGTACCATCCGCCTGCACCAGGCACCGGCTTCCATATTTCCTTCAATCCTGCCCCTCAATTCTGTCCAGCAGGGCCACCAGGCCCCGCACTTCCAACGGGTCGATTCCCGTTTCCTTCTTGATTTTCCGCAACCGATAAGCTACGGTGTTTCTGTGGCAAAAAAGCTCTCGTGCCGCCTTGCCGATCATCATGCGGTTCCTTTCCATCGAAATAAGGATTTCCTTATCGAAATCATCCATGCTATCCTCCCGCTTTTTTCAGCTTCCAGAAATCGTTGATAGCATCCCGGACTGGGTCCGTTTTACGCTGTGACCTAGCGTATTCCAGTATCTCCAAATCACGCTCATAATGTTCTTTGCACATCTGCCGTCCTGGTAGCGCTGGGCGTTCGCAGTAACGGCACTCCCCTGCTGGTTTCCGTATATACCCTTCTCTGTGTTTTCTGTTGCGCCGCAACCTACATTCATTGCAGAACGCCTGCCCTTTGTAGGCCGGTTTTCCGCATGCTGTACATAGCCCTGCCGCTTTTCGCTGCGCGTACAAGGTTTTCATACTTTCTCTGTTGCGCTCTTCCCGTTTTTTCTTTTCATCTTGGGATAGTTTGGCGTTACAGGCGTTGTTTGCCTCTACGCTGATAGATAAGCACTCCAGGCATTTATACCGCCCAGGGGCGGCGCGTTCTTTCATGCAGCGAACGCACAGCCCCCTAGCCTTTGCCCATTCGTAATTCTGCTTCTTATACTGCAAATCACGTTGCCTGATTTCCTGTGCTGTCAGGGCCATTATTCAGCGCCTCCGGTTATCAGTTCGGAGTACGGGAGTGTTTCAATCCAGCGGCAGAACTCCCTCCACTCGGTGAGCTTATGATTGCGCCGAGCACGGTAAATGTTGGCTAGAACTTCGTAGTTCAGCATCAAGGTTCGGCGCTGGTTGTAACTGGAAGGCAACGACTGAATCATTTGTTCCCACCACATTTTATCACCTGTTTGTAAATACAAATCCCTGTACTCATTCAGGCAACGAACGGTTAAGCCGAGCAGTCGGAACGGAGTTACATAATATCCTGTCCCTTCTCCGAACTGATCCCTAATTTCCACTTCGCCTTTTTGCGTTTCGATCAAAAGTTTTTCACAGCTAAAATCGCCCATCGTGAACTCTTTCGCGTGAATTTTGTGCATAGTGGAGCAGGAATTCATTTCAATGTCGTACTCCAAGTAATCAGAGAGGATAACAAACGCATCCGGTTCTTCATCTCCCCACCTTTTCCCAGCGCGATACGTTTTGAACTCCTTCCACCAGTACAGCGGTGCAGTAACATCCACATACACCACGATCATCCGCATAAATTTGCGGTGGTCTGTGCCAGCCTTGACCAGGCGCATCATCAAATCGTGGTCGTTGGGGCCAACTTCGTAGCGACTTGCGATGATATGCCCGTCTTCTTGGCGCAGGTACTCACTATCCGACTTATCCCAGCTGTTGTGAGGGTTCCGCATCCCTCTGATAGCGGCTTCCCAGCCGACTACCTCGGTGTATTCCAACTTAATCATCGCTTCTCCTTTCCAATTTGTGCATTTTTTGCACAGGTTTCCTGTTAATACTTTATTTCGTCACCGACCATGCTGAAATCTGGAATCCCGTATACATCGGCGGCGTAGAATTCCACCTTGCATCCTCTTGCTTCGCTCCACCCCTTGCACAGAATGATAGCGTCCGCATCCGCCATGACTTTCAGGCTTTCGCTGAGGAACCACAACGGCTTTGCTTCGGCGGGAGCACCCTGGAAAAAACTCTCCAGGGCCTCCACATCGTCACCCCACTTGGCCTTAGCAGCCTTGATAGCTCGCTCCCGTTCTGCCAGGATTTCGGCGTCGGTTTTGCCCCGCATGGGCTGAGAAATAAAGATTTTCATTTTGAATCATCCTCTTTGTTTTTATCGTTCCAGGACAAAACAGCTAGGCCGTAGGTCGGCTCCGTTTTTCCTGTGTTCTGGCATTTTTCACATCTAACCCGGTACAGCTCTACATCATCCTCGATTCTGTACATGCACTGTACAGCGGGTTCTCCGCCGCATTTCCGGCAACGGTGGGGATTAGGAATCATTACCGTACACCTCCGCCGCGATCTCCCCAGCGCAGGCCGCATAACCAGCAATGTCAACCCAGTTGTCCTGGTGTTTCGGGTTTTCCTTTGCCCTGCCGACTTTTAACAGGATCATCATCTGCGCCACGTCAACCGGCGTGATCTCACGCCCAGCATCCAGATAGGCCGTCCACAAATCAGCGATAGCTCCGAAGCTGTCTTCCGGCCTGCCGTGCGTATCCTGCCGATCATGGCACACGCATTTTTCAGCAGCATCCAGGATGGTTTTGCGGGTGGTGGGTTTTGCGTTCTGGTATTCCATCACGTCGACGCATCCATTCCAAACCCCCTTTGCTTCCAGATCACTGCGCAGGCTAAAAGGTCCTTCGTGGCCACATTTCATGCAGCGGACAAAATATCGTGTCTCCTCGCCTTTGGTTACGGCGATAGCCTGCAAGGTTTTCCCACCGCAAATGGGGCAGGGCTTGACCTTGAACTCCATTATTTCCCCTCCATTTCTTCCAGCCGCTTCTTGTGTCTCTCCCACTTCCAAACGGATATATCCGCATTGGGTTTCAGTTCCAGGGCGATAGCGCAAGAAACAACGTCTGTGTATTCTTCGTTCAACTTATCCAGGTAGTTCCTTCCGCCCTCTTTAACCGGGTTATCTCCTCGCAAAACTCTGGCGAGTTTCAGGGCACAGTGGGCCAGCTCCATGCACTCTTCCGCTAGAGCTTCATAGCAGGCGGCACCGCCCACCACAGCTGAGAAATTAGCCCAGCAGTTCATTTCATCTGGGATGTTCATTTTGCTCTCCTTTCTAACCGTGTTGGAATCGACACAGTTACGCGTTAGTTGTCATTCCACCCCCGGCGATTCCGGCAGGAGCATCCAGTAATCGGGATCAACAACAATCTCCAGGCCTGGGGAATTGAATTTTCTAGCTACCCAGCAGTTCTGTTCTCGGTAATTGTTAGTCAAGTACCCAACCAGTTCATAGCCGCTTTTGAAATGTAGTAGCACCATGCGTCGTTTTTCTGGCAACCGTTCTGTCACCGGAATCCATCTGCTTCGTTCCAGCGCCTCCAGAATCGTCTTGTACACCTCCCTCGCCCCAGGCATGGGAGTGTTGTCGGCGTGGCGTTGGAGCCACACTCTCGCCTCGTCAATCGTCATTTGGCGCCTCCATCAGTACAATCTAATATACTTGAGTCCACGTTCCAAATCGTGCGCTGCGTCAAACGCCTCGGGGTCCGTTTTTTCATCCACATCATCTAAATCTTTTCTGAATTTCGCGATGTTTTCCAGGAGTGTTTCGGCCTCTTGCTCTATTCCATCCAGAATCGAGCGTATCTCCTCTTTCTTTTTTTCAAAATCAGTTGCCATTTTACACCTCCATTTTCGCGCCGCAGTTGGGGCAATGGTTCGGGATTCCGGAGTATGGCACACAGTCACCATCCCGGAACGCGGGACGAAGCGGAAACATCCCGAAGCCGCACTCCGAGCATTTGATCGTGTCCCGGTCCCTCTCCCAGTGCCCACGGGCTACCGGAACTACGTTAGCGGCAGGCTGGTTTGCAACTAGGCTAACAACCCAAGCTGTGTCCCACTCGCTGAGAGGGCTTCCGCCCACTTTGCTAATCGCCTTTAACAAGGCTTCAGTGATGTTCAAAGCGCAGTCCCCGTTACTGGTGACGAAATGACAATTGTCGCAATTGGTTTTCTTGGCGCAGTATCTGTGTAGTTGTTGAAATGCTCGTTCAATATAACTTCTCACATTTTCCCCTCCATTACACAAAGATTTTCGTTGGCCTGGGCATATTCTGAGAGGTTGGCCGCCAGAGGTGCAGACAGTAGGGATGGTTGTTCACATACTCGCTCTTGGGCGGGTGGTATTGTACGACTGCCTCCTCATCCTCAAAGAACATATCCTTGATAGCACACATCTCCGCCCAGGTAGGCGGCGTGGCCCGTTTGCGGTTGCAGGGTGACACGCTGACGTGCTCCCAACCCCCGCCATTGCTGGCGATGCAGAAAAACGATTTTCCGCTGACGTAAACCTTGAAAGCGCCGTTACCAGCGTCGCCGGGTCCTCCGTGGATACGGTACCCAAAATCCCTGTCTCGGTATTTGTCCAGGGTGTGCAAGTCTTTCATTCTGCATCCCCCATCTCCCGGAACAGCCGGGACGGGGTAGCCACCTCTTGGCCGATGTATTTTCCAGCGTATTCGTCCAGAATCACACCGCAAATTGTGTGGTAATAGATTTGGCAAATTTCCATGCCGGGGTACACTCTCACAGGTTCTGTTGCCACCATTTCGAGCGTCCACCGCCCACGGAATCCAACATCCCCAAACCCTGCTGTGACGTGTACGCCCAGGCCCAGACGCCCCACAGACGAGCGCCCAACCAGCATGGGGACCAGGTTCCGAGTCTCGGTCCATTCCTCTGTGGACGCGATGTACACCCTTCCGGGCTTCAACACGTAACCCTCCGGCGGGATGATAATCTCCCGCGTGCGGTTGTCTCGCCGTGGGTCTAACACAGCCTCCGTGTACACCAGCATCCGATCCATCAGACGCAGATTGTAGCTATTTGGACCAAGCTGCTGGTCGTTATATGGGTGGATGATGATATCCCCTTTGGATATGCGCTGTCGGATTTCGTTGCCCGACAGAATACCGTATTGATTCAATTCCTTCATTTATTTTTCTCCTATGCGGGGCACAAAGGCCCCGCGATTGTTAGATTTTTGATTAAATGTCAAAGCCGAAGCACACGCCGAAGCTGGTGCTGGCGGAGGCGGTGGCGCTGCTGCTGCCGTCGCTGCTCACAGCGCAAAATGGCGTGGAGGTGCCCGCACGCGGGGACGCCAACCAATACGGAAACGGAACGCCACTCAGCCACTTCACACGGTTTTTTGGCTTCCGGTATCGCGGTAATTGCTCACAGTCCTCCGGTCTTCCATAGCAATTTTCTCCAAAAACCTCCCGTTCCCGCAACAGCCGCAGCTTGCCATCGCAAATCACGGCCTGCAAATCATCCGGCAGAATATGGAACAGTTTCTCCAGGTACCTATCCATAGTACTCAGGTGTTTTTTGTATCCGGTGATCCACCCCTCGTCCATGGCGTGGGTGTCCTCCAGCAAGTCCCTGGTGAAAAAGGTTGCGCGGCCATCTTTTACCAACTCGCAAACGAGCGTCACACGTTCGCCGGTTTTTAGCTCGATTTCGATTTCATCGCCGACATTCAGTAAGCTGGAACCGGCATGGACGGCATCCCTCAGCTCCGCCCATGTTGTTATCGTATCGGCGCATTTTCCGATTTTGATCATTGGTTTTCCTCCTTTTTCGTGGGGTCACGAAAATGGTTACTTCTCCCATTCCACGACTTCCACGCCAATTTCACGACGATCCCAAAATTCATGCGACACCTTCCTGTACCAGCGGCGGTTATCATTCGGCAAAATCCACCCTTTCAGTGTATCGACGATCATCTTTCCCAGGACGGCGTGATTATCTACATCAAGCCCATCGTCCCAATAGAAAATCACCTGCACGGGCGTTTTTACCAGGTCCTTCCGCACTCTAGCCCGTTTTAGAGCCATGATAGTCAGCAGGTGGATATCGTCAGCATCACGTTTCCGCTGGTGGTAGTTTTTCCCGGAATAGTAGGCGTTCAGGCTAAACCGTTTATTCCACGCCGTCATACCCCGCTTGGTTTCCGGGTAGGGGATGGTAAAAAACGCCACCCGTCTAGCTTCGTTCACTGCGCCACCTCCCGAAACCGCCGCAACGCATCCTGCCTCTGCCGTTCCCAATCAACCGGTGTAGGCGGCGTGTAGGCGACAGGCTTCTTTTTCGTCCCGGCCTGCTGCATCAGGATTTCCCGCGTTTTCTCCATATCGGCCTTGATATCCTCCACCGTCCGCGCCCTGGGCGGCAACGCCGCCGGTTTGGGTTCCTCCGGCATCTGAGGCAGGGCGGCGGCAAATGTTTTTGCCAGGGCCTGCACGTCCTGGGGCAGGCTCTCGAAATCTCGCCTGCTCTGCGCCTTGGCCCGGAAACTGCGTTGCAAGTTCGACGCAACCACGGACTGCACGGTTGCCTCATCCATCCGCGCCCATTCCCGCAACTGCTGGGGCGCGTGTACCACGTCCTGGAGAATGGGCGGCAGTTTGGAAAACTCCTCTTCAGCGTTGTAGCTACTGTTTCGCAGTGCCTTGGCGATATGTGTCCAGGCTTCCTGCTCGGTCATTTCGTCCGGGTTGCTGATTTGCCGAATCCGGCCCTTCACAGCCCCGATATGTGGCGGGAAACCCTTGTCATCCGTCGCAATCAAGGCTTTCACAGCCGCCGCAACGATCTTCACATCGTCCTCTGCGAACATTTCCGCCCAAAGATTTACCGTCATCCGCATATCAGGAGCGTTTCTGCCGTTGTAGAAAGCCGGGTAGGCCGTGGTCAGGATATCCATGATGATGCCGGTTTCTTGCCTAGTCATGATACTCCCTCCTCTTCGTCCATCTGCCGGGCCAGGTCTGCCCAACTCTGCCGTTGCGTCTGCTTAGGAGCAGGGCCAGATCTAGCCCCGGAATCGTCGTAATTTCCCTCTAACACTTTTGCCATATTGGAATCCTTCACCAGCCAGTCGAACGTTGCCGACCAGTTGCGGTCATTCCGCCCCCGGAGGAAACTGCTGTTTTCGGCCTTGTGGAACAACTGTCGAAAATCATCCAGCGTATACCCAGCGTTGAACCTGGCCCGAATCGCCTTTTTCCGACTTTCGCTGATAGCCGTACAGTGGGGAAACGACACGCAGATTTCGTTGTATGCGTCCCGGATGGAATCATAGGGGATTCGAGGTCGGGGAGGGGTGCCTCCCTGTGAAGGGGGGCTAAAGGGGGTTTCTTCCTTGTCTTCTTCTTTGTCTTTGTCATTGTCTTTTTCTTTGTCTTCTTCTTTTTCTTTGT
>ERZ1035037.50-NODE-50-length-47016-cov-57.494708_pt1 | contig 47016 bp, 85 predicted proteins | sample MGYA00520618_ERZ1035037 | MGnify/ENA primary metagenome ERZ1035037 (study PRJEB33766, sample SAMN09781741) | gut metagenome | biome: gut microbiome | host: Homo sapiens | place: Madagascar | study: EMG produced TPA metagenomics assembly of the PRJNA485056 data set...
TTTTTATTTTTATTTTTTTCTATTTCTTTTGTCTTTTCTTTTAATTTAATTATAATTATTATTACTTTCCAGTCTAAATTAAACTCGCCATATTTTAAAATTAAATTATATTCAAACTATATTCAGACCGTACTCAAGTCCTAAGCTTGCTTACAAATAAATTATATTATTATAAATCCTTAACTTTATTAAAGTCCTATTAACCTTCTCTGGTATAATTGATTACAGGCTCATCTTTCAAAGCGAAAAATTTATGACCACCAATATAATTAGTAGTGCTTCCATCTTCATTTACATAAGTAATAGGCTTTAAAGTTTTAGCATTTTCATGCCATTTGCCTTTACTGTGCGCAGGAGCATAGAAGAATAATACAAAATCATCCGTAGGCATACTATAATTATCGAATATCTCTTTTACTGCTTGTCTACATTCATCAGCAGCATTTGTGTTGCCATAGGCTTTAAGACATTCTTTTTCAAATTCATCAATGTCCTTATATCCATCATAGGAGTATTGCTTTCTTACTTGTGAGGGGGACATATTGTCTCTCAGCATACCATTATATACAGCTTGTGCTACGAGCTTTTTGCCTACAAAGGGTTGATTGCCACTCTCACCAGCTACAATGCTCTCTACTACATGACGTTCAGAATCAGTCAGATGAATTAAATATGCGTAGCGATAAGTTGAGGTTTTAGGTTCTGTATGCTCAGGTTCAGACTGTTCAGGATTTTCAGAATACTGTACGCTTATGTCTGAAAAATTATAAATAGGCTCATCATTATTTTCATCATTATTTTCAACCATCTTACTCATGTCCACATAAAAAATTCTATCAAGACTAACATTTCCAATGTTGTTTATGTCCCAATAATTTTCTTTTTGCGTTTGAAAGTTTTTAATGGCAATATAATGCGAGCATCGCTCGCGCGATGAATGAGGAGATGAGATTTCAGTTTCATTCAGGTTTAAAATATCATCTTCACCTGTTTTATTTAAGGCTTGAGCATACCCTACTACACTTACCACTAAACTGAATGTGAGACAAGTTGCGAGTGCTTTACGAATACTTGTCTTAATTAGAGGATGTGTGTTTGTGAGCTGTGTCTCATGTGTGGGTGTATTTGTGTTGCTATGGTTAGGCTTGCTATATTTAATTGTATATTTCTTGTTTTTCATTTATCGTTTCCTTCCTTAAGTCTATATGATGAATAACTTATATTAAGATATGGATTCTTAATAGATTACTCACCCTTAACGCTTAGGTCGTTGGCAATAATGTTTATTACCTACTTTATACAACCATGAGAGTATTATAACACAGGAAGGAGGTGTTGTCAAGAAGTTAATGAAATTTTGGTTACAGATTGTTACTTTTTGTGTATTGAAGTGGGCATTGAAGTGAAAATGTGAATTTTTGAGCACTTAGGGGTGGTTTGTTTGGATTGTGAACAAATTATGAATTTTTTGTAAATTTTTTAAAAAAAGATTGTGTTTGTGCCTACCTCTCCTTACCTAAAAGAGCACCAGAATAGGAAAATGGGCAAAATTGGCCTTCGAGACGCCAGACCAGTTTCCCAAAATCCTCTAATCGGTTTTTCAAAAACCGTTCATAAGTTATTTAAATTCCAAGAGATATTTTTCTTTAAACAAAATTATCGTTTAACAATAATTCGCTCTCAAACTTTACAACTTTCTTGTAATTCATTCAAACTTTCACAAGAATTTTGTTAACCATATCTATCCTATATCAACTACCGATATATTCTCAATTTTCTCCATATAATTCAAGCTCTAATCCCATACCACACCAAAAACTTTACACAACTGTCCAATATCTGCACACCCTATCCAAAATGTATCTACACATGTTTTTCTCCATATTTTTCCTACCCAAAACAAAAATCAATACTTGAACTTTTCTCATCCGCAAGTTTTTATTCCACACACTACTAATCTTATAACACAATTTATTACGTGAGCATTACTTTCAATTAATGCGTGAGCGTTGCTCACAATTCCCCTCACCAGTACACAACTTGTTCAGGGTTAGTACAGTTCTTCATAAATTCATCAAATTCATATTCACTAATAATACCAAATCTATGCCAAGTATTCGTTTTAACAGTTCCAACCTCTGACGTAGTTACTTTTTCAGCATCTTCTTTAGTCTTGAAAGTAAGAGCAAAATCATTTACAAGATATTCAGAAAAACATTTAGAGCAAACAAACCAATTCTTATAACTATAAAAAGAATTACAGCCACAATTATTACATCTATAAGTAATCCATTTATTAATAGAATATGAATGATATCTTAAAGTGCCATTTAACAATCTACGAATATTTTCTCTCCAAGTAATATCATGCCCGCTATGCATAATGCAATATTCATAACGACCATAACAAGAAGACTGTTTATTATCAGTAAAAATAATTACATATAATTTATTTTCATCCAAAGCCCATTCAAGATTTTTCTCGAATTGTTCTTTTTTCTGTTTAATATACTCTTCTTTATTCATAACATTTATCTCTACTTAATTAAAATTCTATCCATAACAATTATAAATATAATAAACTTTTCCTCTACAATCAATTTTAACTCAAAACAGGTCAAGTTATACTCTCAAAATTAAAATCAAAATTAGAAAGAAAAATTATTATATTTAATTATAAATTTATTTTACACGCTCATTGCTACAGCCAAAGCTAACACACAAACAAAAATAACACCAATAATAACCATATTCTTACTCCTTTATCTCATTAAAAATATATACCAGTAAGCATACCCATACATACCTAAAAAGAAAAAACTTACTATTAAACAAACAATTTTAAACAAAATATCTTCTTTCACAACATTAAACCTCTATCAACAAACTTTATCTTTTCATTCCAACCATCACTAATATAGCCAGAGATTTTAAAACCAGAACAGAAGAACATCAAAGCTTTAAAAAAATCTTCAATATTATTAATCTTATTAAAAGAAGAATCATATTTTCCAGCTAATTCAATTTCGTACTTTTTCTTAATATAATCAAACCACGCATTGATATCAGGTTCAATATCTTTTAAAAGCTTTTTACCTTGAACCTTAATATAATTCTGCACAAGGAAATTACCAAAGGTTGTTACTAAAGAAGTGTACCAATTATAATAACCAGTCCAAGAACCAATAGTTTCATTAACAGGTAATTCATCCGGTTTAATCTTTTGATGTTTAGTCCATCTATTATATAAAGTGTTAACAAAATTGTTAACTTGTAAAGCCTTAGTGATAGTGACTGTTTTAGAAAAGTTAAAAGAAAAATTATCTTTTAAAATCTCAGAATCAACGCGCGAGCGTTGCTCGCAATTGCTAATTTTTACATCACGAACATACTTAGTACCACAATAAATTTTTTCTTTTACAACATCACACACATGGCTTTTATCACCAGTTAAACCAATACTATTACTCTGTCCATCAAATGTAAGAGTATCAGACAGTGCATCATAGACAAAATGAATATTAAGGATATATCCATAAATAAGCCACTTCATAAAAGCATCCCCTTTAAATAATTCTAAAAAATCTTTAATATCACTTAAGAAATAGTAAGCTTTTCCAACTTAAACCCACTCTCAGTAACCAAAGGAACACTCAAGCCATTACACAAAGTATATAGGCAAGAGATAACAGCATAAGTACTATCAAGAAAAAATCCATCACTACAAACCTGAATAAGAGAAGTAAACTTAGACAAAGGAAGAGATTCAAACAACTCAGCCAGAGCCTTCATAGTCCAACCATTCTTATTATCAACGGCATCTTGAACAGTCTGTGTAAAATTCAAAAAAGTAACACCAGTAGTAAAAGTAACACTGCTATCTTGATTATACTTATAACCTCTATAAACAACATTATCTACACGGTTACAAAATTCAACAGCTTCGTTTAAATCAAAAGGGGCATTTTCACGAGAATACTCCAAAGTCATAAAAATACCCAAACTATCAATAATCAAGTGATGCTCGCAATCTTCTTCACTATCATAAGTAACATAAAGGATATCCTGAAAATTATAAACACGTTCAGACATTTTTAATTCTCTCCTGTCATATTCATCGCGTGAGCGATGCTCGCATTAATAAACTTAAACCCTGCGTTTTCCAATGTAGCAAAGTCAGGATTTTTACACATAAGATACAAAAATGAAATAACATCATACTCATCTTTAATATTATCACTATTATCAATGATAAGTTTGGTAAACTTAAGCAAAGGTTGCTTTTTAAAGACTCTTAAGTAGCTATTAGCGCGTGAGCGCTGCTCACAATCCCAGTCATAGACATTAATACCAGTTTTCTTGTTGAATTTATTAATGAAATGCTCAATATAGCAACCAGAGTTATAGCCAAAAATATCATTAGGATGTAACTTAAGAATAATACTGACAATATTATTTTCAAGGTCTTCTTTATTATCAGTGGTACGCTTTGTATAATAAATAGGATAATCATTAGAATTCTTAAAAGGAGAATGTTTTTGAAGATAATCATCGGAAAGAGAAAGATATAAACAATCATCATTACTATGGTAAGCAATATCAATCATATCTTTAAATTTAAAATAAGTAATCATTTTTTATTACTCCTTTTTAATATCTGATGGAATTTTATTTTTATCTGTTTCAATTAACTTTTTAGACTTTTCTCTATCAGCGTCAGTAACCATACCGTCAACAAACTGAATATTAACTTTCTTAATTTCTTTCTTCTTATTGATATCACGGATACCAGTTAGTTCTTCAAGGTAAACATTTTCAATAGACTCTACAATTTCAATAGAGCATCTATAAAAGTTATAATTCTTTTCCATGATATCAATAACATCACTAACAAGTCCAGAGATATTCAAAGGAGAAGAATTACCTTTATAGATAGCTGATTTAGCAAAAAGGTCAAATTGATTTTTCAAAAGATAATCAAAAGTATCAAATATATCTTGCAATTCATACTCTGCAAGGTTAGGTGTCAGTGTCATATCATTACAAGGAGTAAAAGCAACAACACAAGGGACAATATTATCGTTATGTTCATAAATAGAGTGAACAGTGCGAAAGACGGTATGTTTGTTGTAAGTATTCATAATTAACTTATTACCTCATCTAAAAATTTAAAAGCATCTCTCTGAAAAGAATCCATAAAGGAATTCATGTTATTATTAGAAATAAGTGTATAACAAGCAGTAGAATTATTTCCAATAATATAGTGAACTCTTTTATTTCTATTGAAATAGATAAAGAAATTATATGCTCTATAAAATATACTATCTTCTTCATCCCATTGCGCAGCGTAAACAGCAAATAGAATAATATCATTCTTTTTTGCTTTAAGATATTTAATCTAAAACTTATTATTTTTATACTTTAAAGAAGAATTAAGATGGATATTTTTCATTATTCTTTCTCCTTATTATTGCGTGAGCATTGTTCACGATTATTCTCGTTATATTCCTGCGTAAGATATCTCCAAGCATTAATATTAAAGCGAATCATAAGAGGTCTAATATTAATATCAGCACCATAATAAGTAATATAGTCAATATCACTTACATAATGAAGAGTTCTTGAAGTTCTATTAAAATAGATAAAAGGCTCGTATCTATGTAAAAAAACATTATCGTTATTATATCCTGTAAAGTAAGTGGCAAATAAGACCATATTATATCTCTCATATTTAAGATACTTAATTTGGAATTTATTATTTTTATACTTAATAGAAGTGTTAAGTTTAATATTTCTCATTATTCTTTCTCCTCATTTTTTTTTATTTTCAGGATATTTTCTTTTTAAAAAATAATAAGCATTCTCATTAAAACACTTCATAAAAGTTTTAAAAGAAATGGGGTCATTAATGATACAAATACCCAAACTAAGGTCTTTACAAAGGACAAAAGAAGTAATATTATTACAAGAAGTTTTAAAGAAGAAATACATACGGTCAGCACTATCTGTAAATACACTACACTTATAATGAGCAAAAACAGAAGTATTATTAGGATTAACATGTTTAAGAACAGTAATCTTGTATTTTTTATCTTTTAAAGTATCCATCATATTTTTATTAAGCAAAATAGACTTCATAATACAAACTCCATCCACAGGGGAAGTTCTAAGTTCAGTGTTCGTGCAAGCACTCCACTTCACATAAGAACTTCCAGAATTTTGGCGTTACGAAAGACAAATACTTAAAGAATGTCATTTATCTTTTTCAGCATACATATAATAACAGATATAAAGTAAGAAGTCAATAGTTTAATAAAGATTTTTTTATTATTACAATGATTTATTGTTACGAATAGATTATTGTTACAATGATTTTTTATTGCAATGGTGCTTCGCCGAGTGCAGACCGTGATGCGGTGTTTGTATCATTATGAAAGATGGTCGCATTACGCTCCGCCTGTCGCTAATGCTCTCTCTTTCATAATGCAAACATCCTCTCGCGGTTACGACTGCCAAATGAAGAAAGGAGTAAGAGTTTGTAATCGTTCGCAAGGCTCACTTCAACAAACTCTAACCTTTCTTTCATTTTCTGTCGTGTGGTTTTTAAAATAACGGTGCCGAAGTAAAAACTCTTGAGCCTTTAAAAAGTTTGTTAAAGCCTTATTTTATCTACTAAAAAATTTTTAAAAGTGTCCTGACTTTCTCTATTATTATAAATAACTATTATACTTACGAAAGTCAAGACACATAAAAAAATTTAAATATAGAAAAAATAAGGGAAAAATAACAATTAAAGAGGCTCACAAATTATGAGTCTGGAACCATGATATGATTTTTTTGATAACTTTCAGTGTTTTTAATTTTAGTCCAAGATTTATTAAATAAACTTTCCCAAGTAGAGCTTTTTTCTGTAGAATTAGAAGAAAGAGATTCAAGATTTTGAGGTATAAGTCTATCCAAATTAAGTTGAATAAGGTCTTTATTCAGCTTTTCGTATAAGAAAGCTTCATAATATTGCGAAAGCTGTACTGCTTCTTCCTCTTTTTTATCAGAAAATATAATAGTTCCATCAGGCTTGATAAAAGTATTTCGGCACTTGCCTTTTTCTTTAGACTATCTCTCAGTTTTTAATTTAAGTATTTTTTGTTGTGTTTCTTTGTTATTAGCTGTTAAATTTTTCTTAAGTAGTTGTTCATTATAAAAATTAGCCATGAGATTTTTATAATAAGATTGATTTAATGCTACAAGGTCAGAAGAATAAGTAATTAAATAAGAGGGATAAACAAATAATGCTCCAAGTTCTATTAGTTGAGTTTTAGAAAGTCTTTTATTAAAAACATCTTGTTGACCAGAAATAAAAACTTCTGATAATCCATGACATTTTAAATCAACCATTATAGAACCACGCAAGTTAAGAAAATTTGCTGATTCTTCGTCTGTCAAAGCTCTTTCATAATAAGTAACCAATAAAGGTTCTCCATTTTTAACAGGTAAGTAAAAATTACCATTTTCTTCATATATAGCTGAATAATCAGCATCAAAGGGAAGACCTTTCTTGTCAATAAATCCTCCGACAAAAGTTTTATGAAGAAGAATAGCACCTTCTTCTTCAAGTTTATTTAACATAGATTCAACCTAATAATAATTTTGTTTAGAAGTATGAGAATCGTAATCATCAAGCAAATTTTGAGTGCGTTTCGTTAAGCCATAAGCAGATTCATCATCTTTTTTTCTTTGCTCTCTAATTTCTTTCTTAGGAGTAGTAACAAAAGGATATTTAGAATCTTTTAATCCCAAAGTATATTCTTCTAATTGTCTACCATAACTGTAAGAAGAAATATGAAAATCTTTGTATTTTTCATTTTGTAAGCCCACTGCTAAAGCGATATCACCTTTAGAAACACAGAGCCTTGCATTATTAGTATATTGACTATAAACATTCAAAAAAGAAAAGAAAGCCCAAATAGAACTATTTTGATAAAGCTATTTTAAAATAGCTAAATAATATTCATCAGGTGAAACTACTTTTATTGAAGTATATCTTTCTTTTTTTCTTCTCCAAGTAAAACATTTCTTCCATTCTTTTTCTTGTTTTTTTAGTTGAGCAGCTTTTGATGGACGAGAATAATCAGGTTCGTCAAGTAGCTTACATAGTTCTTTGTAGCTATTAACAGAAGAAACATTAGATAGTTTTTCCTAAACTCTAAGATAAAGGCTCTATTTCTAATCAGCCATAAATTATCTCCTTTACATAAATAGTATTAATAATTGCACAATACGGCAAATTCTATTAATCCATATATAGTATAACATAGAAAAGTCAAGCTGTCAAGTACAATTTAAAATAAAAATAAACTTGTTTATCCGATATGAGATAAACAAGTTTAAAATAAGTTGTAAAAATAGTTTAAAATAATGTTTATTATCTAAGCTGATAATTTTTTTCAAGAAAACGCTCAGAATTAGAAATATATCTTTCCGTAATATCTTCGGCAGTAAAAACCTGAATACAAAGAAACTGAACAGATGCTATTTTTCTTTTTGGAAAAGCAAAATCAGGATTTTGTTCAATATTCTTCAAGATATCTGTAAGCCATTCTCTTGCATCATTAATAGTTTTAAATCTTTTTGCTTGGTCGAAAGAACGGAAAGGAGAAGGAAGAGAAAGGATATAGCCAGCATAAGTGGTACGAATTTTACCTTTTTCATAATAAGTAAACTCAATGATAAACTGATTCTTCATATTATTCTCCTTTAAATCTTCTCCACGTCTTCGGTGTTAACGACGATTTTGGAAATGTAAGTGGAAGAATTTTCCCTCTCAGTGATAAATTTAAAGTAACTATTATACTTTTTATAGAAATTCTTAGCAGCTTCAATATTGTTAAATTTTTCAGCTTCATTGAAGTCACAAGAAGGAGTAGGTCCCCAATTATAATGAGCCATATTATAATCATAACCAGCATAAGTGGTCTGAATGAAGTTATTAGAATCCTTCCAAACAAACTTAATAACGTAATAAGTCATAAATTATACTTCCTTTTCTTTTTTGTATTTACAGTATAGCAAATTACAAAGCAGAAGTCAAGTATTTAATAAAAAAAGAAGAGCCAAAATGACTCTTCTTTTATTGCTATTTAATTGAATTACATATTATCTTTCTTCAAGTTCTCTTCTACGTTTTTCTTCTTGAGCTTCATTAAGATGATACAAAATAACATTATCAAGGGCTTCGATAACTTCATTCAACTTACGAACAATGTCCATAGTAAGTTTAGTATTTGTTTCATAATAAGCAGAACCAGTAAGATTAAGCTTACTAAGATACTTGGGAAGTGAATAAGCACTACCAGTTTTTCTGCTGAGTGGAGGTGCTAGGCTATCTGTTGTTGTACTATTTTCTTCATTTTTAAAATTATTTACATACTTATCAAGATAAGGGAACTTTTTAAGATTATCTTCATTTAACTTATAAACAGAATCAATACGAGCCATTTCCTTAACGCAATTAAGGTCAGACATAAGATAGTTACCAATACGTTTGTAATGGGTTTCATAAGGATAAGTTAAGCCAATTTCTTCATTCACCATGAAATGTTTAAGTGTCTTATCATTAGAAGAAACAATAATTGGTGTCCAATAATAATAACAATATCTATCAGTATATCCAATACGAGAAATATAGCCAACAGATTCTCCCTTGGTATAGACAACATCACCGAGCTTAAAGACAGGCTTCGGTTGTTCTGTATCAGTACTACTAACCTTATGCGTTCCAGTATCCGTATCATTATTATCAACGGTAGCGACAGACTGGTTGTTATTTACTTTAACAGTTTCAGTTTTAGGTTCTTCTTTAATTTCTTTTGTGTAATCCTTGTACTTTTCTTTCATCCAACTCTTAAATTCGTCGAAAGTTTTCTTAGAAAAATCGGAAGCTGAATAAAAAGTGTCCACCACTCGTGTACAAATTTCATCCAAATCCTCATCAGAAAAGCCAGCAATTTTCTTAACGGATTCTTTACACTTGTTTTTAGCAGTATTTGTATGGGTTTCAAGGAAGTCATTAATTTTTTTGATAGCTTCATCGAGTTCTTCCTGTGAATAAAATGCGGATTTTAATTGGGTATCAGCACCTATTTTTCCCTTATTTTTAAGGAAGTAATTTTTTTCGATTTCTGTCATTTTTTTGTCCTCTTTCGGGAGACAATTAACACATTTTTCTCGAATCTTGTCTCCATCATAATAATCACGTTTTTCAAATTTGTTCTTTAACTCATTTAAAGTCCTGATAGTAGAAATCTTTTCGTTTTTTTCTTCGTAAATCTTATCTGCTTCTTGAGTTAAAAGAAACAAAGCATACATATCTGTTGTTTCTTCTTTTGTAATAGGAATCATTGTGTCAATAATATTCCACAGCAGATTATAATTTTGAACGAAAGTTCCAGCATTCCAATCTTCAACATCGGGAATCTTAACAGCAATATTATTAATATAAAAATAATATTTGCGAGCAAGGTCATAACGAGTTAATTTTTTGTAATCTCCATTATTACAACCTGTGCAAGATTCATTGTGAATACAACGAAGATTAATTTTTATTCTACGACCATCAAAAACAACATATGAAGAAACTTCCCAAATATTACAAAACCTGTCAATTAAAGTATCTCCGTCTTCAATTCTTTCCCAAACATATTGAGCAAAATCTATTGGATTCGCGAGTAAATCATTCTTTTCCATATTATTCTCCTTTACTTAATGGGAGCACCCTTAAAATCAACAATATTTGTAGGAATATCATTGGTGTCATACTCAATCTTAACACCAGTATTCTTATAAGGAGCGTCCTTAAGAGTGAGCTTCTTATCAATCATAGGAGTCAAATCAAAATACTCTTCAATTTCCTTATCAGTAAGAAGAAGAGCACCAGTAAGAGCACCCACAATCAAATAAAGAGGGTCTTTATGATTATCCTGAGACTTAAGCTCTGTAGAGAAGATAGCACACTGAGTATCATTTTCCTTGAGAATGTACTTGACATTATTAGGATTGTCACTATCTTTGGTATCAGGAGTAGGAAGGTTTTTCTTACAGGTCAGCTTAGGAAATTCCTTCTGACGAGCAAGAAGTGTGTAGTTACGAGAAATGCCCTTACGAGCCTTGAAATTGCGTGCCATACGAGATTTAGGCATTATAGTTATCTCCTTTTTTAAGTTGTTTTATTTTAAATCCAGTAATTGTAATAATTAAAACGCTCTCTTTCTCTTTCAGCAGTAACAAAATTATATCTAAACATCAACATTGAATTAACTGCGTTAATAGATAAATGAAGTTTATGAATTGTAACCATTGTTTGTTTTATTTCATTGTAATTTTCTGGATTGTTTATAATATTATGTTGCTTTAAAGTGCGCCAAATACAAAATTTCTCTTCATAATTATCTAAAGCAACACGAATCGTTAAATAATTAAGAAGAGCAAACGTAAATTGCAAATTGTTCCAATGATGTGTAATATAAAAACCCAAACTGTTAAAATGATTGTTGCAATTTTTGTTTTTACTGTTTAATGCACGTTCAAATGCTTTATTAATATAAATCTCATTTTCTTCAAAAACACTACTTATGTTAACAATAGTAGGCCAAGTAATTCTGAAATTTTCAGCCTTTCTTAAAGTAATCTTGTAAAATGCATTATCATTAAGATAAGTAAAAGGCTGCGGCAATTTTCCTTGCGTTCTTGCTCTCCATACTACAGCATTGCTAATAAGAGACATAAACCAACTTGGTTGCCATACAATTAATTCATTACAATACTCAAGGATAGCGTCAAATTTTTTAGAAATGATATAAAGAATCATCCAATCGGTTTTACACTTAGGTTTTTTATAAACTGCTTCTCCAAAATCTACATTTTCCAAATCCTTAACCAAACAAGTCGTAGCCGCAATAAATTGGACAATATTATGTCTGTTAGGCTTTTCACCTTTAGAAAGAATTTTGACCTTTTCAGCTTGATATTCATCTATGCCATACATATCCAAATAAATCATGTAGCTGCCCTCAGCAATTCAGTACATTCTGCAACAGTTCTATGAGCATTTTCACGCAAAGTTCTGTCAAACTCTCCCTCAATGTCTCCACTAATGATTTCAGCGGCAATATTATTAAATCTTGTGTGAGGAATGGTTTCAAAGAAATTTGTTCCCTCTCCACCTCTGGCAAGAGTTAAATCGGCTGTAACAGGGAAGAGCGGATTATCAGTACCAACGGCTGTAACAGGGATAAAAGGATTATAAATAACTGGGGTGTTTGGTTGAGTGTCACGAATATAAAGCCTGTCATTTGATAGATATCGACTTACACCCTTCTTTTTTACCAAGATATAATTGCCATAAAATCCCATTAATTCAGTTAAAATCTTAATAGTTTTTACAGAAATACTTTTATAAATAGGATTAAGATAATTTTTTGGTGCATCAAGCATAAGAAAAAAATCATCTATAATTGAAGCACAATTTTTTAAAGCATTGAGATATTTATACATTAGGCTATAATTTTTAATGGTGTCGTTTTTAACAATGAAATCTTCATTAAAAGAAGTACTCCCAGTATAGTAACCAACCCAATTACAAAAACTAATTATTTTTAATCCATCTTTGTTTTTTTCATAGTCAAAGAAAGGGTTATTCATGAAAAATGGAACAGTTACATAAGGATTTTCAGTTCTGAGCATAGTAATATAAGGAAATATTGGAAGAGTAGGTTCAAGATAATTAAACAATACAGCAAATTTATCAGGGCAAATCTTTTCATTGTCAAAGAAAGAATTAAAAGGAACATCAACAAGAATCTTTAAGAAAGAGGCAAATTGTTTTCTAATATCTCCACAAGCAATTATTTTGTTTTCCATTAATAATCATCTCCACGATTCTCGTCATTAGGAATATCTGGGGTAGAATTAAAAGTATCCCCATGTTCATTAAAACCATGATAATAAATACACTTTTCCATGTCTCTACTAATTCGTGTAATAAAAAAAAGATTGTAATCAAGTTTGTTTTTCTTTAGGCTGTTTTCATAAACTTTCAATTCACTTGTAGAATAATAAGTAAGGTCAGTAATATGAGTACCAAAACAACGCCCGTTAAGCATTGTAGCTATAGGATGGCTTTCTTTTATTAAATCTCTAAAAGCCCAAATTACAGCTATAGCTCCCCAAACATGTTCCATAATATAATATAAAAAAACGAAAAGGTCTTTTTTATTTTGCTTTTTTAAATCCATAATTAATTTATCAGTGTCTTCAAATAAAGTGATTTCTGATTCAAGATATTTCTGGTTCAATTGTTCTGGACGTAAACCGTAATCAAGAACAACCTTATCGTAATTTTTAGTATGAGAAACTAAAAAGTTTTCTTCCATGCAGTCAAGCCAGCTACTATTAAACATGATTGACTGTTTAGCGGGAAACATGTAAAAATTACGAGGATTCTTTAAGGTTAAAAGATACTCGTAAGTAGGAACAAAAGCAAAAAACCACTCACGATATTGAAATAATACATCAAGAGTTATTTCATTAAAAAGAATTGGTTTTAACAATATATCTTTGTTTTGCTCAATCAATCCATCTTTACCTAAAATATGTTCAATCACATCTAATGCGTTAATAACATTTGCTTCGGGAGGAGTTACTTTCATTGCCATATTTTCACCTCTATTCTTTAATATAATACAACAAAAAGTCTTACTTGTCAAGGGTTTAATCTCAACAAATAAGACTCTTATTATATATTTTTACTTGTTCTTATAGAGAAGAGCACAACGAGGAGCAAGATTTAGAGATTTCATAATTGAAAGATTCTTAATAGCGAAAGCGTAGAACTTGTTAAACTCTTCAAGGGAAGACCAGCAAATAACATTATCATCATTTTTCTGACCAAAGTAATAATACTTGTCAAATGCATCCCAACACAAATAAGTATCGTTTGTATCGCTGTAGATAGTTAGGATGGTGTCATGCATAGGAGTGATGTTAAACCTCTCATTAATGTTAAACACTATAAAATTCTCCTTTCAATTCAATCTTGCCCAACGGAATCTTTTTGGTTCAAATGGAAAAGATGCACGTTTACTTTGTTTGCAAAAGAAATTACCAGAAATTAAAACAAGGTCAGAAAATTCAAGTTTCTTGTGATAATAATCATAACGATGCTGTCCAGTAACAGTGCTAAATTTTTCATAAACACATTTATAAATAACACTTCGCTTTGAACTGTTAGGAGTTGACCAACAAAGAAGAATAGTTTCTCCCACAAAAGGTCTTTTCTTTTTAAAATCAAACCAATTCATAATTCAATCCAATCTCGCCCAATGAATGAATTTTGAGTAAAATTTTCTTTCTTCTAAATGGTCGAAAAGTTTTTCCCCGCCAATCATTTTTAAATTTACAAAATTTACTACACTTCTATCATCTTTATTATAAAAATCTTTTTTGATACTTTTGTAATTACATTCATAAATAGTATAATTTTTAATGGGAAAGCTATTTTTATCCTTCAAAATTATCCATTCGTGAATGATTAAAATTCGTTCTCCAACTTTAGGGAGGTGCTCAAGAAAACTTTTCCAGTTCATAGTTTATTTTACATCTTTGCAAGATTCTGTAGCTCAGAAGATAAAATTTCTTTGATTTCTAAAGGGAGTAATCCATCATGTACTTCTTCACTATAAACACGCTTAAAATCGTCAAGCATCCTACCAATATCAGTATTCTTCATAACCATTTCTTGTCTTTCTTTATAGAGTTTAACTTTTTCTTGGTAGGCTTCATTTTCTTTTCCTTTTAAAACCTTAATGTCTTTTGATGGACAAGAATTATTAAGGCAAGTATAAAACCACCCATCGTAGCTGTCATAGTCGTAGTCAGCAGACATTATTTTGCCACAGTAAGGGCAGAGTTGAGTTTTAGGTTCCATTTCCTTCTTCCTCTCATATTTTACTTCACAACAGTAAGAATCCTATCATCTTTCAGACAATAAGCATACCAGAAATCAAAATCGAGAAAATCAATTAAATCGGAAAATTCATCGTCAATCTGAAAATAATTTTGAGACTTAATATCACAAACGTGTCTAACAAAAGAGAGCTTTGACAATATCTTTTCTCAAATCTTCCTGAGAATACCAGAGAACTTTATCAATCTTTTTCATAAAATAACAGTTCCTTTCTTTACTGTAGTTACATTATAGCAAGTAAGGAAGGAGCTGTCAAGTGTTTATTAAATTTTAATCAAAGATATCAATATCACTACGAGGACAATATAAACGAGATTCTTCAAGAGTTCTCTTAGCTTGATTATTAGCGGCATTAATCTTTTCAACAATCAAGCCACAATTTTCAAGCTTGTTGATAATTTCCATTTGTTCTTTAACAGTACGGCGTGCAATAAGGACATCTTGAAGCTTTTTAAAGATAAGATAGCCATTACAAGCGTCAAGGTGAGAGAACTCGATGTAATGAAGAATATCAACCACCTGAGCATTATAATCACCCAGTTGAGTTGCTAAATCTTCATTAGAAGGAAGAGAATTAATAGCAGAAGTGATATTTTCAAAAGTCTTTGACATAGCTTCCAAAGAGGGAAGAACCTTGTTTCTGGAATATTCGCTTGCTTGATATCTTTTGGTTGAATCCTTAATGGGAAGGTCATCACCATCAATCATTATCTTTGCACAAGCAGAATGAGAAACAGCAGGAGAAATAGAATCCTTAAATTCCATTTCAATAGGGGTTCCACTTGTAATAGGTGCTTCACTTAAACTTTCCTGCATATTAAGAACTGCTTTAGAAATATTTAAGTGAATTAATCCTTTATTTGCGATATCGGAAACAAGCTTGTCATATACTAAGCTGTTGGTTTCAGCATGATAAATAGAAAACACACGTTTTGACAAAAACTTGTCAACAATAGAATGATTGAGAACAATGTTTGCAGCTTTGTCAACATCCTTGAACAAATGTTTCTTGTCAGGATTTGAAATATAGCTGTACTGATTGCCAACAAACTGAATATAAGAGTTAGTTGTAGTTTCTTTCAGATAAAAGCTCATATCAGCTTTATCTCCTTTCAATCTTGATATAGTAATTATATCAAAATAAAAGGATTATTTCAAGGGTTTATTAAGAAATTTTTTCGGGGTCCGCAATAGAATAATTAATTCCAGTTACGAGAAATTCATCACGATGAGATAGGTAAAACAAATGAATTACTCTTTCTCCGAGATAAATTTCTTCGTCTGCATCAAGCAACATATATCTCTCATGTTCAGGGTTAATTTCATAAATATCTGTCCTAATTTCTGTAATGGTTTTAAGTTCATTTTCAGACAAAGGATTATCACCTTTATTATCCATAACAGAAATTTCATTCAAAGGAACAAAGTTTCCAAGCAAAGGAGAATTATTAGAAGTTAAACAAATACCAATTTTAGTGTCGTTATGCCAAACAGTACTTGTCCCTCTAAGACCAATGGGCATAGCAAAAATATTATTCATTAGAATCTACTCCCAACAGTATATTCTTCTAAAAACTGATTCATCTTCTCATGCTCACAATATTTCATAAAGATAAAACCAAATACAAGACCACTAATAAGTCCTGCAAAATGAGCGACATTGCCAATATTGGGAATAAATAGATTTACACTAATAGCGGAAACAATTACTACAATTAAAACTTTAAGTTTGTCTTTTTTATCATCTACGATAGTGGTAATAATAAAACCCATCAATCCATAAATAGCGCCAGATGCACCAAATCCAATTGTCTCAGGTCTAAATAAAGAATAGGCAATAGTTGTGGCAATTTCAGAAATAATACCAGTTCCCAAATAAATAGAGAGATATTCAGTTTTTGTAAGATATTTTTCTACAAGACTCCCTAAATAAATAAGACTAAACAAATTTGCTACCAGATGCCATAACTGGGCATGAGTAAAAACAGGAGTTACAAATCGCCAAATTTCAATGGGACTGTTATATAGCAAATTGTAACTCCATAGATAATAAATAAGAGGGGGATTAATTAAAATTGCAATATAAATTACAATGTTAATTAAAATCATCCAAAAAGTAAGAGTCTTAGAAAATTCTTTTATCTTAGTCATCTACAATTTTCCTTCCGCAATAAGGACAGAAATTCATATCTGAATATAACTGTTCTCCACATTCAGAACAAACTTCAAAGGTTCGAGCAATATTATAGCGTCCATCTTTTTGATATGTAGTTACAAGCTTCTTCCTGCATGTTACTTTACTACCTACTCCAAAGCCAAGTGTATTCAATTGGTCTTCTACAAGGTCTCTCTCCAACGCAACTTGTTCATAGACACCATAAGAAACGGTATCAGGATATTTTTTATTATTCATTAATATAAGTCCTCCGAGTAAAGTTCGGTTTCTTTATGCTGTTCTTTAAAATAAATAAGAGAAGCAGGAAGAGAATCTTTTACAAGCTGAAATGCTTCTTCTCTGGAATGAAATTTTCCATCGCTGTCAACAAAGCCTTCTTCTTTGTTCCAATCGCCACGAGAATAATTTCCAGCTAATACAAAATTAAGATAAGCAAACTGCTTGTATCCATCACCATGACGAATACAAGGAAGAACAATAATGTTATCTTCATCTGCTTTGCTTGTAAATTTAATAGCAGCACAAACAATTTTTGCCATATTATACCTCAATTACAGCCGTTTTTCATAAAAGCACCACAAGCGGGACAATAAGGATTGCTGATTGCGTAACCACCCCACTTAGTAATCGTGGTTCTAATTTTTCCTCTGCGTTTACAACGAGAACAAGTTGCAATTTCTGTATTATAATTAATGTCATACCAATAGTTTTCTTCTGGTAAAACAACTTTGGATTTAACATGTTTAATTTTCATATCAAAGCCCCATTTCTTCAACAGGAAAAATTTGATTCTTCATGCCATTATCTTTAGGGATGGCTATAAATTTGCCATAACTATCAGGATTATAGATATTCCTATCTCCGTACCAGCAACCCATAAAAACGCCAAAGGCTTTCTGATACCTATTATAAAACACCCTTCCCATATAAGAATATTTCTTCCCCTTGATTTCGTAAAGATTGCCAGTAATAATATTGTTACCATTAACATCGAGAAGAGAAGTTACAACACCGCAATTTTCTCTCTTGTCACGAGTAGGTTCTCTACGTCCCTTTTTAATACATTCCATTAATAGCGCTCCTTCCATTCATAAGTATACTTAAGATACCAAATTTGTTCTGTACGACCTTTATATTTAATAGTCATAGGCTTAGAAATACCTGTATCACGAGATTTAATTTTTCCAATCTTTTTAACTGCAACAGGTTTTTTAATCCATCTTTCTCCTGTAGCGGGAGCATCACATACATGACTTCTGCAAGAGTAGCCTTTGAGCTTTTGATTAATAGGAGTATAAACATAATACTCCATGCCAATATCTCCCAAAGCTGAAAGACAACCTTCAATAGTAGGAGCAAAGCAAACTCTTGGAATAGATACATCCTCATTATAAGGAATTGCTGTTTCTGGAATTTGTGGAATTAAAGTTGTAAGATTAGGGTTACGAGAAAGATGATATAACAACAAAATCAACTCCTTATCTTTGATATTTAAATAATACCAGAAAGATAAGGAGTTGTCAAGTATTTAATCTTTTTTCTTGCCAAGAATTGCAAGTAAACGAACAAAGATATTAATAATATCAAGATAAAGGTCTGTTGCACAACTGATGGCATTATAGGGTGTAGCAGCATAACTCTGAGAACAGTACCAATCATAGCCAATATAAAGAGAAAACAGTGCTACAACTGCATAATCAATTACATGACCTTCGTATCCAAGGAAGAATACTAAAACTCCCTCAATAAAAATAATACTAATTAAAGATACAAGAAGGATATGTCCAAGAGAACAAAAATACTCTGGAAATACTGTGCTAACAATAATCATAATTACTACAATAATAGCAGTAAGAAGACATACATAGCTAATACTCAACACTGTATACTGGCCTACATAAACGCTTAGAAGTGCTCCAATGGGCAAACAAATAAGATTAAACCCGAGGAAAGCAACTACAGCGTTTTCTGTACCACTAGTAATAATAGCTCCAAGAAAAGCCAGAACAAAATAACCCAAAATAAAGAGAAGAGGATGAGACGATACAAAGCTAAAGACCTGTGTTTCAAGGAACATACAGATGAAGAAATTACAAATCAATCCCCAAAGAATAGTACATCCCATGAGAGCATTAAATCCTGCATCACTCATTTGCATATCTTCTGGCATACAGTCAAAAGTAATTCTATCTTTTTTTAAATTAAAACCATTATCCATTCTTAGCTTCCTTTTCTTTTTCTAATTTCTTCTTCCACATTTTCAAGTAATCATCAAGGTCAAGGAAAGAAATATTATTAGCTAACCCCTCTTTAATTTTATCCATCATCATTTTTGCCAAACAATACTCATCTTCTGTAAAAACACCCAAGTTACAAGAAGATTTATCATTAAGCTCAATGGTAAGAGAATAGACAGGAGGAGAAATTTCCCAGCCAAAATCTCTACAGACAGTAATGTAAATAGCTCTCCAACCCATATATAAATTGATAATTTGATTATCATAGCAAATAATCATTTAAATTGTCTCCTTAAGTTTACTTTCAGAGAGGTCTACAACAGAAGAATTCTTTGTAATAGCAACACAAATTTTAGAGAAAGCCTTTTTTGCAAGGTCTTCATTTTTATACTTTAAAAGATAATTTGCACTAGTCAAGCCAATCAGAACACCTTTTTCATTAACTCTCACAAAACTAATTTTATCGGAATTAAACAAACAATTATCACAACAAATAAACATTAATTGTTCTCCTTAACATTTTTAATTAAATAAAAGGAATCTTTTATTTAAAAATCTACTTCGTCATCATCAAGGATAGTAATCATTGGAGGGTCATTCGCATAACATTTACGAGACGATTTCCTAAGATTCTCTTTGACTTTTTTGCAAGTTTCTGCCGCTTTGTTAATTTCTTCTTCCGATTGCTTTTTAAGAATCTCAATATCAGCTTGAGCACTTTCAAGAATAAATTTAAGATTTTTTATTTCTCTTTCTTGAGTTTCTCTGGTTTCTTTAGACTTGAGATATTTATGTCTCCATAAAGAATATTTTAGATTGCCAATAAAGCCAAAATCTACATAAACATTTTTAATACAATAACTATGATTCCAATAATTTGAGGTGATAATAATATCTCCAAACTTCGGTCTGGTTGTATCAATACGACAAGATGGAAGGCAACCTAAACTCCACTTTTTAGTATTCAAGCAATAAATATCATACCACTTGTCAAAATCCATCTTGACACATTCTTCACGTTTGCGTTTTTCGTTAATGTCATCTAAATCAGCATCAAATATTCCTTTTAAAATAAGCGGACCAATTAAAAGCCCAAAAAGAATCCATACAAGAACTCCACTTAAAAAAACAAGAAGTAAAATCATAGAAATTTTTAATGCCAACATATTAATTCTCCCATTTATCAGTAGATTTCAATTCAATTTCTTTATTTAAATAAGATTCTTCGTTCAAATAAGATTCTCGAATCTTATCTGTTTCTTCTTTGGCTTTATTAATTTCTTCTTCAGCTTTCTTTTGAATTTTATCAATATCTCCTTGAACAGCTTCGAGAATATATCTTAAATTATCTTGAGAGTTTTGAGCGGCTTTATTCTTTTTGCGCCTATTTTCCATGTTATGCTTAAAAAGGACATATCTAATATTTCCAATAAAGCCAAAATTAATATGAACTGTATCCCTAGTTCCGTGTTTATCTGTAATAAATCGCCTAGGAGCAAACCATACCAGTCTCCATTTATCAGGAGCTAAAATATAATATTTTTTCCATTCATTAAACTTTAAATGCGTCCAATTACGCCAATCATTGCGATATTCTTTAATCCAATCAATTATTGTGTTTTTATATCCATCATCTCCATCTTTATAAATAATACGGGCAAGATGACAAACAAATACAACAAGTGTAATAAAAAAGAATCCACCAACAATACACAAAATTTTAAACATAAAAGCACCTCTCTTTTTTTAGTATGTTTAATATACCATAAAAGAGAGGTGTTGTCAACTATTTATTAAATTAAATTGTTAGTTTTTCTTGGGATTAATGCTAATAATTGAATCAACTTTTCTAACAAAGACAGAAAATCCATAATACTCATTAATTATATCACACAAATCTTTAAAAAGTTGGTGATTAATTACAATTAAATACTGTGGATAGGTAGTGCAAATATAAACATTTTCATACTCATAATCATAACTGATAAAGAAAGTATTAGTTAAAGAAGCCAAAGTTTCATCTTTATCAATAACACGTTGGATAAAATCTGTAATCTCCTAATCAATAGGAGAGGTAATATCAGAAATCACTTCATACTTCTTCTCGTTCATGTCCTTGAGTGTACTCCTTATATAAATATTCGTCTAAAATTCCATCAACCACTCCACTAACAAAAAGAATAGGAGGGTCATCTTCGGAATAAGGATAGCTTCTGCCACCTATATATTTATAGTTTCTAGGGAATAGACAAGCCCATCTTTGGAAGATAGGAATATAAGTTATAGCACAGAATCCCCAATCTTCAAATTTCTTCAATTCGGATGAAGCAAAAGTTAACCTGTAGAATTCCGCCTTGTAATACTTTTGTTTCTACTCATCATTATTTTGATAAGCTGAAATAATTAACGAATTATAATCTTGAGCTATTTTATCTAATTTTTCAGTTACTTCTCGCATAGTAAATATGGTAGACATTATTTATTCCTCCACATAGCAGATATAACAATTATATCCCTTTTCAGCTAAATCAGCTTTAACCTTTTCAGCACCAGATTTTTTAGCAAAGAATCCTACTTGAACTTTATAGAGCTTGGTCTTGGGGTCTTGAATACAAAAAGCAGTTGAATAATCAATTACGCCAGTAAGGGTTCTAATTTCATTTCTATAAGTAATTGCGCGAGTTGAATTACTAAAAGCTCCTAACTGACAACGATAACCAGTTTTCTTAGGACGGTTTTCTTCTTTCTTATTAACCTTATCTTGCTTTTTTTCTTCTGTTTCTGCTTTTTCTCTTTCAGCATTAGAGCGAAGCCAGAAAGCGAGAATAGAATCAACAGGTCTTAACCAACCAGACGCAGAAAGACGTTTTCCTTCAAAGTTTGTATAAGTAGAATTTCCACCATCCTGATTGCAACAATAATCTACATCAGGGAAAAGAGATTTAATAAGATTCTGAGCAGCGGAAAGTTTCATACCACCAGACACAACAGAAACAATAAAATACTTTTCATTCTTAGGATTACCATCGGTCTTTGTCCAACCGAACATCTGTCTTTTAGCCTCATAATCAATGTCAGCATAGTTTTTTACAGATTGAGGCTGCTTGTTTTTAAACAAAGCAGGATATTCTGTGCCAAAATCTCTCCAACCAACACCGTTATTAAATACACCATTCATAATCTTTCCAGAATTTGTAATACCCCAGCCATTAGAGAAATTACCATCCTTGGCATAAACAGTATTATTACTTTTCAAATTCCAGATAGAAGTTCCACTTGCAGTATCAAAGAAGAAAGCGTTTGTTACAACATCAGGCTTATAACCATAAAGGTTATACATTTTTTCTGGGCTTAACTTAGGTTGAGTACACATATCAATACTTGCGCTCTTTAATTCACTCTTAGGCCAATCAATTACAACTACATTGTTATAAGTAACTCCTCTTACAATAGGATGATACCAACGAAGCAAAGAATTATTTTTACCATAATGATACTAAACAGTTGCCATGTTATCTCCATTCTTCTATATGTTTCAATAGATTAATTTAAATTAAAATAAAGGACAAGTATCCTTTTCTATTATTAGTTTAACATAAAAAAAGATACTTGTCAATATTTAAGTTGTTAAATTTTTATGAATTAGGTATCTGGAATGGTGTCGATTTTATCTTCCACCTTTTTCTTTTTATAAGTGCGCTTAGGCTTTTCTCGCTTTGTAGTGGTTTCAAGAGTTACAGAATTTGAAACCGTCTCTTCCTTAGAAAGATAGATATTCATAACAGGAACGAGTTTAAGCTCTTCAATAGTGATGCTTGTCCAGTCATAATATTCAGGAGGAAGATTGGTTTCATCGAAATTAAACTTAAACCACTTTTCGGCGGAAAGAGGACAACTAAAGCGCTTTGCTAAATCGAAATTGATGAAAAAACCACCTTCACCAAAGTGTTCACCAGCATAAAGAGTCTTAATTTCAGAATCTCGGTTTGCTTTAATGGTAATATAATACACAGGCTGATTTTTAAGAGCAACCATAATATTCTCCTTTAATGCACAATAGTATACTTACTACCAATTTCTACTTTGATAATCTTTACGTAATTAAAGTCATATTCCTTGGTATAAGTTTTGTTTTCAAGGAAAAACTTCTTGTTTTTACTCCACCATTCCTTAGCACTCTTTTCATTGTCAAAAGAATAACAAGAAAGAGTGAAATTCTCTGCAATGAGATAAGGGATATTAGACCAACCTCTATTAGCAAAACCATAAGAAGGTGATTCACCATAATTAAGAGGGAGCTTCTTTCTAGGAATACCAATGCAGTAATAGGTTTCCATATTAGAATGAGCAAGACCGTTATCAGTAATATTAAATACCATCTTTATTCTTATCCCTTTCCGCAATTTGAGCCTTAATATTTTCAATACGTGACATTTTCTGTCTTAAAGTTTCTTTTGTGTCTTCAATTCTATTGGCATAATATTCAAAGCTGGTTTGCAAACGCTTAAAAGATTTCTCCTCTTCATCATAAGCGTGTTCAGCTTTAGCCAATGCTTCATCAAGAGAATCTCTAACAGGAAAATTATCAGCGAAAGAAATTTTCCCATCCTTGGGGATATATACAAAGAAACGTCTGCTATTAAGACTATCAAGAGGGTTGTTTCGTTTCCAACTCATATACTTTTCATAAGATTCAAAGACGTAATTTTGATAAGAATTTTTTCTAATTGTAATTACTTCTGTAGAACCTGATACTCGACAGACATAAAAATCTTTGTTTTCATAAACGACAGGATACACAGAAATAGACTTAATATCATGATGAATTTCAACAATCTTTCCGTGCTCCCAAGGCTTCATAGCTTCATAGTTGTCCATGTTAAACCTCCTTAAAAGTTTTCAGGGGAAGTGTGGTATTTATTATCCATCAAAGAAGTTGTAATAATATGTTCCTTTCTAATAACAGAAAAATAATGTTCAAGATATTGAGGAGCCTCTGGGAGATGGATGGGATTATTATAAGATTTAACTGCTTTAACGAAAGTGTTAATTAAACTTTCGCTGTTTGGGTCAGATTTAAATTCTCCAACCAATGCTAAAGCCTCTCCCTCAGAATTTGTGCAAAGAATGTTATCTTCTTCTGTGTCTTGAGTGAAAAAATAATTAGGAACAGAATACAAAAGGTCGCGTTTAATATAATAAGCACATTTATATTGATTAAACTTAACTACAAGAACAGGATAATAGGTAACAATTTTGTTTTCTACTACATTATTTCCAGCGTTATAAATCATAATACCACCTCAAATATTTTTTAATTCGATTACAGTTTTAAGTGTACAAGCATTTTTACCAGCGAATACGAAGACAAAACCTTTGTGGTAATAAATACGCTCGCTGTTAGACTTGGTACGGAAACGACGCTTAAAAGCATACATTTCTTCACTGGTTAGCCCAATCTTTTCGTAGTTGTAAATAGTTACAGCATCAAGATTGATACCTTTGTTACGAGCATTGCAAGCTAACTGACGAAGTTCTCTTTCATTCTTAATGCCCAATCTTTCCAGTCCACGGTCGCGAGAATGAAAAGTTAGCTTGATTTTATCAGAACCAATTTTATTATGGAAATTACGATTATACATTTATTAAACAACTCCTTTCAATGGATTTACTTCATGTTTAAAGTATACCAAACTTAAAAGGAGTTGTCAAGTGTTTATTAAATTGATTCTGGGAATACAGCTAATCTTTCTCTAAGAGCTGCATACTCTTTTAAAATTTGGTTGTAATTGCTAATAGCATCTTTTGTTTCTTCTTCTGCGGAATCAATAGTAAGAATTTCAAAAGAAGCATTATCTCCACGGTCATCAATTTTCAATCCAATAAGATAATACTTTTGGTCTTTTTTCTGTTCTAAACAAGCCTTAGCTAAAGCATCTTTTTGCCATGAACTGATATAAACTCTCAAAGAATATTCAAGATAACTTAAAAGGTAAACAGGAGTAGCTTCTTCTCCCATGATAAACCAATATTCTGTTTCGCTTTCATAAGAGTTTTGCACATAAAAACAACGCTCAAGCATTACAGCGCGAATATTTGCTCTCTTTTCATAAGCAAAACATTCTTCTTCTGTGTTAAACATACGCCCATCTTCTGCAACCCAACGAATTTTTTCTTGAGCTGGAATTAATTCTTTTTCAGTTTTCATATTAATTAAGACCCTTCAAAATCTTTGATTACTTTATAATAAAATTCATCTTTTAATTCATCAGAAATTAACCCCATCTTGTGAATATGATTGTTAAGTTTAATACAAGCCAATTTAATAAATTCATTATAATTAAATATCCATGTCCAACCTAAAATAATATTAATGATTGGAAGAGCACTTAAAATAAGAATTTGAATGATTGGAATTGCAGAACCAGTATTGGATAATTTAATATCAACATTTCTTGCACTAAAAAAATCGTTTACATATTTGGTAATCTCTTTAACAAGATAAAAGAAAACCAAAACATCCAGAATAAAAACAAATCGCCAAAGGTTAATAATAATTTTAAGAATCATCTGTCTTTGTTTCTTTCTCCTTTATTTCTTCAACTTCTTTTGGGGCTTCTTTAAATTTTTTACAAAGATAAGATAAATGCCCCATAGAATTATAGGTGAATCCACTTTCAGGATGTCTTACACAATCCTTCCATGGGCATTTCTTTTCATCACAGCCAGTAAAAGGAAGTAAAGATATCTATCTATCACTTTTTGGAATATACATTTTTTCTCCTACTCACATTATTTATTATCCCTTAATTTCAATAAAAGGGAGAGAATCGGGGCCACAATTAAAGTCCCATCCATTTTCAACAATTTTTTCAAGAAAAGTTTTACTATTTGCTAACTTCCAAACAATAGAGCTACAGCAATTTTTATGAATAAAGTAATAAGGATGCTTGATTTTCTTTTCACGACCAACAGCAAAAAGACGCCCCATAATAACATTAAAGAAATAACTTACATCGTTATCTTTAAAAAGCTGATTCCAAATTTCTGCATCTTCTTTTGCTTTGGCGCTGGTAATATCAACCCAAGAACCATCTTCATTCTTCTGAAAAGTAAGGTCGTAGCCTCTACATTTACAAATCACTTTAAATTGCTTATCATTGGTTAGAATTTTCCATAAAGTCGGACTAAGCTGAAATTTTTCAAAACGAGCCACGCTACAACCTAAACTGGAATTATGGTTAAGACGTTCCTCGATATAGCCAAAAAGTTTAGTAATGTTGGCTTTTTTATTATAGTTCTTATATTCTTCAAGATATTCCTGTTTAGTAAACATAGTTAAACAACTCTCCTTACTTTTTCGATTTGTATTTATATAATACTACAAGTAAAGAGAGTTGTCAAGTGGTTATTAAGTTTTCTTACCAATTTTATAAGGATACAATTTTAATTCTTCTGGTAAGTCTTTGTATTGAATAGCTTTTTCTTCAATTAGATAAGAATAATTTTTCTTTTTTGCTGATTTTTTATCTTTAAGATTTTTGCTTCCGCAATAAGGGCAATAAGTAAATTCTCTTTCAGGAGAGTATCTTGTAATAAATTCTAAGTTAGACAAAGTAGAGGTAGCATGAAGATATTTTCTACAATTTAAACAATAAGAATAAAAAGCTCCATCATGGACAAATTTGATTACAAGCCAATCTCCATTGCGAAATAAAACTTTATAACGAGAGTCACTACCATTGTATTGATAATCATTGAATTTTGCTTGTCGTATTTTCTTCCTTTGCTTCTTCGACATTTTTTTCATCCTTTATTTCAGCTTCAGCAGGATTTTCTGTAGCTGTCTGAGGAAGTCCATTACCCAGCATTCCTGCCATAGTGCTCATCATATCAGCCATACCATTAGGATTATTCTGGACAGTATTATAAGAAGTTCTAAGGAGTTTATAGAACATAATTACACAATCAGTAAAGCCGTATTCTTTGTTGAGCTTTGTTTGAATTGCAGCAATATCATCCATGCTGTCAATCTCTTTATCAAGAGTGCGTTCTTCATTACCATAAGTTGTAATAGTTGCTTTGGGTTTCAAGCCCATATATACAATATAATAAGTATAGCTTTTCTTCAAATTCACTTTAAATTAACTCCTTTTAATATGTATACTAGCAGTAGTCCCTTGCATTAAATATGCTACTGTAGTATTAGTTTTATTTGCAATAATTTGGTAATCTCTCCATGTTAAGAAAAATCTCTTATGAAAAATCTTTCTTACATCTTTTTCTGACCTATTTAAAAATTCAGCCCACTGCTTATATGAATAAGGACTTGCTTTCATTACTTCACTTGCTCGCTTTAATTTATCCATATAAGGTTTATTAGGATGAATATAATAGAATTTAATATAATACCAAAAACCAAGAAGTTTATTTTTAAAATTTTTCATGGCTTCTTTTTCCATTATTCGAACGTATTTTTAAGAATTGCTTTTTTGAAGAAATTCTTCCATATTCTTTAAACAATTACTGCATAAATCATAAGATTGATAATCATCCCAAATTTCGCCGCCACGTTCAAAATGTCTTTTAATTTTTAAAACCTTCATATTGAAAAGATTTGAAATAGGCATTCTGCATCTATCACAAAAACATTTAGTCGCCATTTTGTTTTTCTCCTTTGTAGTATTTCTTCTCAATCATCTGGTCGATACAGCCTTTATAACAACCTCGATGAACTGTTCTTATATGACCTTTATGCCAAATCCATTTCCACCAAGGTAAACATCCTTTGTAATGAAAATCATGCTCCCCTTCTTCATCAAGCCACATCCAATGTGGGCAAGGAACTTCATTCAAAAAAGCAGGAAGATACATTATTTTAATTTTAGGATTTTTTATTTTAGCTTTAATAGTTTCAAATAAACAATTAGAATAAAAGTCTTTTGAATTTTTCATTTACTAATCCTATCTGCAATCGTACTTGCTACAAAACTATCTGGTTTAACAGTTGGTTCGTAACCAGCACCTTTTAACCACCCAACAATTTCTGGAATTACTTGACCACTTGGTCCAGCATATCCAGCATCTACATGAATCCCAATGCTAGTATACTTTTCATAGTCAAAATTTTCTTGAATAGACAAAGTTGTTAATTTATCAATTAACTGGTCAGCATATGCAATGCTTAATTCAGTTTCTTTGTGAATTTTAACTTTCAAATTTAAGATAATAGGTAGTTTTTGAATCTCGTAGAAGAACTTACCACCTTTGCCATCGGTATAGACAGCAATGACAATGACGGCTTTTGTTTCATCTTTGTGATTTTGACTATCAGTACCAATGACAATATGATTATGTTCTGCTACATCTATACGCTCTCTAATATAGTCAAAAATAATTTTGGCTATTCGTTTCATATCTACTCGTCCATAAGTAGGACTAATCATATTATCATCCTTTCATTTATTTTTAATGGTGTACAATAGTGTTAATTGCTTCAACTAACTGGTTCAAATGCTCCACTGTCTTAGCAGGAAATTTATAAAGTTTACCATTATTGCTAAGGAATGAATTCATTTTTAATCCAGAATCAGAAGCCCACCAAAATTCTTCTTCTTTAAAAGGAGAAACATTAATGCTCTCTTCTTTGGATTCTTTGTTTTCCTTAAACTCTTTTTTATCCTTTTTAGTAGGAGGAGTTAAATCTTCAATCTCTTCAATTTCATAATCATTTTCATTGAAGAACCAGTCAGCAGTACACTTTGCTTCAAAGCGTGTCTTAAAAGGATGAGCATCTTCCTTCTTACCAAAAGTACATTCATCATAATGCAAGCCAAAAGCACTACAATAATAATTTTGTCCATCTTTAGGAAGGTTGTGTCTTGCATTAGATTTGACACGAATAATGTAAAGTTTACTTGACTTATTTTTTTCTTTGAGGTTTTCATTTAGTAAAGTACCACATACAGGACAATAATTAGCAGGAACATAAAAATCCCCATGGTCAATAAGATTCTTTTTACTTGTAGCGTTAATAGTGAATCTGTAATTCTCACACCATTTACACATATAGAAAAGACTCCTTTCAGTCTAATTTACTATTAATAGTATAAACCAAAAAGAGTCTGTTGTCAAGAGCTTTATTTAATTTTCTTCTGTTTTCTTATTTCACTTTGAATCTTAAACCAATAAATTGCTGCCATAACAAGAGCAATAGGCCAACAAAAAATCAAAGTTAAATAATGCAACAAGGTTACTTCTTTATCATTTTTATTAGCAGGACAATTATAAACATTATATGTTACTGCAAGTCCACATAAAAGATAAAGAGCAAAACCTATTAGAGATACATCATTCAATCTCATTTGTAAGCTCCTTTGCAAAGGAATAAAAAAGAACTGTGGTACAAAATTTGTTTTTGGAGGAAACAAACATGAACAAAATACGAAAAAGGAGGTGGCCTTATTAGCAAATCCAGTCTATTATAAGGAGGTAAATTGTACCACAGTTCTTATTATTATATTAACATACTCTTTCGAGTTTGTCAACTACTTAATAATTACTTTTTAAGAAGCATCTGATGAGAATAAAGAATCTGCATTTTTTCTGCTACGGATAAACTTCTGTTGTAAGCATCATCATTATCAGCCAAACGCATTGCAAACTGGTAATCAAGGTTGTTTATGATTTCTTCTGTCAATACTTGACCATAACTCGTGTTTAAACATTGATAAATTTCTTTACTATTAATACGGTATGCATCTAACATAGCATTGACATAAGCCAGTGCAGACATATTTTTATCATCAATGAAGTCAAGTATTTTCTCATAGTAGGGATAAGTAATTTCAAGCTTTCCCATTAACTTCCTTAAAACATTGAAATTAATGCCTTCTTTTTTGCAGACGGCTTTTAAATAGTTACAAGCATAATCATTAAGAACGCCAATGTTCCAATATCTGTCTTCTTTTCGATTATCATAAACTTCTTTTGGATTAACAAAACCAGTTAAGATAATAGCTTTTCCTACAACTTTACCGTTGTCAAGTTTAGTTTTACCATAGCAATTTGCCAAATCTTTTTTATTAACCAAAAGTTTTGCTTTAGCAACAACAACTAGTTTAACAGCAACACCATAGTTATAACCATTAGCAACAAATGCATCATAAGAAATGTAATTATACCAAGTTAAAACATCTTTTACAGTTAAACAAGCATGAAAACCATTGCCACAGTAATCCACTTTACTAAATTCTTCTTCTCCTTCTGGTAAAGAATAGATTCTGTTCAGTTCGTATGCAAAGTTTCGACTAGGGCCTATATATTTTACTTCTTCATTAGAAAGATAATAGGTCTTATAAAGAGCTTTGTAACAATCAATCCATTCCCAATCTTCTCCAATAGGAAAAGGAACATCTTCCATTTTTTCATATTCCCAAGTATTCCTACTGATAACTGTATGATTAGGAAGATTATTCGTGTAAGATTCGCTGGAAGATTCTTCAAAATCTACACCAGATGCAGGGTAAGCTTCATATTCGATAGAATCCTTTTTGGCAGAATCCTTTTTTTCATACTTCTTAAAAAACATATTTTATTTACCTCTTTTTACTCGTTTTGACCTATTTTTGATATTAAAACCTGTAAAATTTGCGTGGATTTACCTTTTTCAGCATATTTTCAACCCTCTTTTTAGACTCGCAAATGGCTTCATCCATTTTGGCGTAAAACTCATCACGAGAAATAGGCTGAAAATGGTCAAAATTTTTCGGATAATTTAAAAGGAAAAACAAATCAATGTCCTCGTTATAATAAGGAGCTACATCAATTTCTGAATCTGTGTAACAACCATAAGGTGTTTCATCTTCAAAATTGTTAATTTCAATACAGCCCCATGAAGAAGAATAGTTAACATCACATCTTCCTTCTAACAACTTAGGAGGTTGAATAATCATAATATAATGTCCTCGATGAATATAACAATTTCCAATCAGCTTTGGAGCAAGTTCTTTCAGAATATATTCATCATAGGATTTTTTTGTAAGCTCGTTTAAATCTTTGTTAATCTCAGAAAGTTCTTTCTTCTTATTTTCGAGTACCGTCTTCCATTCTTTCTTCTTATTTTCCAATGATGTCTTCCAAATGTTTTCCATAATACACCTCTATTATAAAAATAATAGTCTCATAATCAATGTTAAATTAATTATGAGGCCTTTTATTAAATTAGCTAATTCAATAAATTGTGAAGACTTAGAAGTTATTCCCCGTTACATTACTTCCTGCACTCATTGAAACTTTCCCGTTTGCGGCTACCCATTTCGACGGACAAGTGTTTATAAGTCTTCTGTAAAACTGCGAACAACCTACCCGTAGGTTATTCAAATACGATAATAAGCGCTCCGACCCCCATCGGATTCTTATTAAAGGTGAGGAATAGACGACGTTCACCTCACTATGAGCCTCTGGTCCTAGCATTTAAAGAAATGCGACGCTCTTTGTCCAACATCTTTTGTTGGCAATCAACCTATGCCACCGAGCAAGAATTCGGAAGGTAGGATTTTGTGATTCTTGCAAGAATAATTTGAGTTTGTCACTCTAAAAGTCTTCGTAGTTCCTATTCCTACGAAGGGTGCTTCCGACAGTATAAATCGTCTTATACATGTCTAAGAAGTCATTGCATCTCAGCTATTATTGAATATTCAATTGTGTGTCTTACAGGTAAGAACGTGATTTGTCTATCAGGCCCGAGTAGTGCAAACCAATGGGAATCTCTTCCGCACTTTTTTCATCCTTTCCCTTGGAACAATCTTAATATACCATAAGATTAGTTTCCTGTCAAGGGTTTATTATTTTTTTCTTGAAGAGTTTTTACCAACTCTTCATAGGATTCAATAAGCTCTTTTTGTGCTTCTGCTTTCCCTTCTAAAGATTTAATAAGTCCTTCTTTAGCTTCATCTAAATTTTTATAGGTTTCTTCTGCTTCTGCAAAAGCTTTAGAATAGGCATGAATTCCTCCAATAATAGTTCCAGCTAAAAAGAAAATCGCTAAAACACCTATGGCAAGAATAATGCACAAAGCAACTTGGGTAGTATTCATTTCCTTTTACTAACCTCCATTAATTTATTTTCTGGTTCAATTCTAAATTGCCCCATTTCCCAATCAAAACCAAGTCCAACAGATTGAACTTTTTCATAGGGTCTGCCACCCCAATTAGCTTCAAAATTTTCAATTGTAATTACCACTTGAGATTCTTTTTCCTTCTTCCAGAATGGACTTTCAGCCATCTCGTTAAGAATTTCTCTTAATCTTTCAACTGTCATTTTTCTATGTCCTTTAAATAGAGTTTAAAAAAATGGATAGCGGTCATAAATAGACATCCACTTATAAATAAACAAAAAGATGTTAATATTTCTCCTGTTGAGTTATCTAATCCTGCTATCCCAATTGCAATAAGAAAATACAAACAGAATAACGCATCAGCTAAATTTGGATTTACTAAATGTCGATTTGATTTCATACAATCCAAAAATGAACAATGTCTTTATAAGGAGAAGTCCAACTATCTTTTGTAAAGTTAGTCCAATCTAAAATACATCGAGTAAAGAAGCTCTTACATCCACTGATTGTTCCCCATCCATTAGGAGATTCATACTGTTTATATTTATCTGGAAATCTTTCAAGCTCTTCTAAGCCATGAATGATAAAAGGAATAACATCTTTTACAAGACCATTATCTTCTTCGTTCTTCCATTCTAAGCCTGTTGATTTTTGAATCATTTCCCTTAAATTATAAGTAATGTTTGCTTCACAGTTTCCAACGTCAGCCCAAAGTTTAGGGTCATCCTTGCACTGAACTCGATAGCTAATATCGTAACTCATTATGTTACCTCCAAATCAACATGCCCGACATATATAAAGCCAACAACATCGTTAACATCAGTAGTATATGTGTCATTGATTTTGCGTATCTCGGTGTTATTTTGAATTATCCACAAATCCCCAAAGAAAGGATTATAATAGATATCTCCCTTAACAAATTCTTTTTCACCAATTTTAATCATTTATTTTATCCTCTTTATATTCATCTGGAAGGAAACTAAAAATATGAGCAATTACGTCTACAGTCCATCCATTGCCTAAAGCTTTTCTTGCCGCACTATCTGGAATCATATTAAGAAAATCATCAGGAACAGTTTGTAAGCGGCACATTTCTTTTGTCGTATAATATCTAAAAGGTAAATTATCTTTAAAAGCATCTGGATGTCTGCCAATAGGAAGTGGTGTAAGAACATTATCCTTGTCTACAGTAGTAAGACAATTTGACTTATCTGTGTTTGTAGCACGGACTTCAAGACATTGTGTAATAGGAATCGTTTTATCGGTGTCTTTCCTATGTCCATTTTTATCTAATCTGCGACCAACAATAGTGGCTTTATTTAATCTACGGCCTCTGATTGCCGCAGGATTTGGAAATTCAATATCTTCAAGAATATCTTCCAAAGTAATGTTTTTATCTTCGGGAAGTGTTACGTTGGGAATGTTAGTCCAATAAAGTCTACGTCTGTTCTGTGCTGAAACAAGAGAAGAATTAATTTCAATGGGTTCTACTCCAAGAATATTTGTAATAATATCTTCCCATTCTTTTTTCATAATTACATTTTCAAGCAAAAAATATTTTGGTTGGGCTTCTTTTATTGCACGAGCATATTCATAAAACAATTTACTTTGAGAACCTTTTAATCCTTGACCATTACCAGCCATGCTCAAATTTGTACAAGGAGAACCCCCAATAAGTAAATCAATTTTACCTTTGTATTTGGTAAAATCTTCTATGGTCACATCTCCATGCTGAATCACATCAGGGAAATTTGTTTCTGTAGCTTTAATTGCGTTTTTTTCAATTTCATAAGCATCATAAGAATCAATCTTAATTCCAGCTCTCTCAAGTGCAAGATGACCGCAACAAATACCATCAAACAAAGATAAAACTCTCATTATCCGTAAAAACCTCCATCGGGCGGGTCTCTTCTATAATTAGGACAAGGTATATCATTTACAGGGTCTCTAAAACAATCTACGCCCCAACTATGAATACATTTATCACAATAAAAAGGTTGAATATGATAATTAGAAATAGAAGGATTTTTAGGCTCTTCGGGCATAACAGGTGCTTTCTTAGGAGTAGTAGTATTTGGGTCAGGTTGAACATTCATGTCCTTCATAAGCTCTTCTTTCTCAACCTTTTCCCAAGCATCCATAGCTGAATTAAGAAAATCAAGAGTGTGCTCATCATAACCCAAAATTTTAAGTTCTTTAATTAAATCATCATTGCCAATCTTCTTTAAAACGTTTGGAAAAGCATAAAGTAAAACTTGAACGTGACCAAATTCTTTACGCCATTCATTATACTCTTTTACAGTCATTAATAATACCTCGTCTTTCTACCTCAAATTTAAGTTCGCTTACTGCTACTGTAACTGGCATAGATACGAAATGGTCATAATAATCTACTGCCTTAGAAAAATAGCTTCCGTACTTAATAGGCCAATTCTCTTTATTTTTTGGAGGATTCTTTTTTTCAATCTCTTTAAGTTCCGAACAAGCTGACCAAAGTTCTGCATTAGTTAAATTACGAAAATAGCCCATAATAATACACCTTTCACTTAATATAATTGTGATTGTATATAAAGAATAACACAATTTTCCTTGCTTGTCAATAGAAAACAATAAAAAAAGAGAGGGAATTACCCCTCTCTTAATTTATTTTTTAACTTAGGCAAAAGCCTTAGTTTCAACAGCGTCATAACGCTTAGTCAGAAGAACATCCATAAGCGCATCCCAAGGATTAGTCTTACCAGACATTACCATCTTAAGCGTATTTACACTAAACCCGCTGACCATGATACCATAGTCATTCTTAGTCATGGGAAGACCGTTACCAGTAGTACCGTTTCCGCATACATTCCAATAAATAATCATAGGCATTGCATATCCAGCGTTCTTGTACTTCTGCTCAATGGACTTAAGGAAAGCAGGAGCTTCCTTAGCAGTAGCACGAGTGCTGTTATAGCCCCAATAACCATAACCATTGCCAGTGCTAACATTACGGATATTTACCATAGAATCCCAACCACCATCACTGATAATCAGAATATTCTTGGGCAAATCACTCTGAGGAGAATGATTCTTAATTGCAGTATCAAGAATCAGGTCAAATACTGCTTCAAGGTTGGTATTAGCAATCTCGTTATGACAAGCAGCTTCCCTAAGATTTTCATACAAAGAGTCGTGATTCACATTAACCATCTGAGGACGTGCAGAGAAAGTAATGTAACGGCCCTTATATGCACCCTTAGCGCGCTCTGCAAAGTAAATTGCAAGAGAGTTAGCAACCTCAAGGGCAGTCATACTAGTACGACCAACATGAGTACACATAGAACCAGAACCATCTGCAACAACAATAGTAGAACTATCGTCGGTTACAAGATTAGGAAGAGACTTCCACATACCTTCAAGGGCGGCATCACGAGAACGAGGATAAGTATTCCATTCGTTTTCACAATACTTGTGAACAATGTCACAAGGATTAGATACGGAAGAATTAATCTTTGCCTCGCCCTTAGTAAGAGCGTTCAGATAGGCACGACGGCGCTCCTCATCATTACGAAGGAAAGCCTTATTGTAATTAAGGTTTGCCTTAGAGGGAACAGTCTCATAATCAATGCTCTGCCAATTCTGAGAAGACATCTTACGCTCAACAACGTCAAGGTGCTTACGAAGAGCAGACAGACCCTTGCGATACTCACGCTCAGTCAGACCGAGCATATCCATAGTCTTAAGACCACGCTTACGAGTATCATGGCTGTGAGAAGAAGCACTATCAAGCCACTTCGCCATAAGGCTAATGGACTTGCCCTTCTTCATATTAGCCATATCTTCTTTCCACTGCTTACGAATCAGCTCACGAACAACAGGCTTAGTGATGGGATTATCCATGACAGCATAGATATAGTCCCAGCGAGAATACTCAGGAATCATGGGAATCAGGTTCGCCACAATCTGAGCACCACCATTATTCATCATATCCTTAAGGCAAATCTGGAAGAGACGGCGCTCACCCTGACCCTCACGGATATCGCCAGCATAGAACAGCCAACGAATAGCGAGACGAGGATTCTCAGAATAAGCTGCACGGAACTTCTTCACAATATCGCCATCAGGGAGGCTACGAAGAGCGGAGATGGAAGTATTGATATCCAGAAGAGCAGAACCAGAGGACTTGTATGCAATAGCACCATTAGAGGTGTACTGCTTGTCAGCGGGAAGAGTAGGGACTGCAACCTGAGTGTAGTAACCCTTAGCAGTCTTTTCAACCTTATCCATGAAGGAAGCCTTACGGCTAACTCGATTGGTCTGAGTAACAGGCTTCTCAGGCTTAGGAGCCCAAGCCTTAGTGTTATTCTTCTTGTTAGGATTGTTGTAGTTATACATAATTTTCTCCTTTTCTAAAGGACTAGACTCTTTTTGTCCTTTTTTCAAAATAAAAGTTTTTTGTAGTTTGCTGTGAGAGTCTAACTACTTATGACAATAGATACTATAACAGATGTATCTTAGTTTGTCAAGAGGTTATTAGAATTATTTTCGTCTTTTCCTAAATTTTTTTCAAAGTTGTTTATAAAAAGTTGTTTAGCATTTTGAGCTTTATAGCAAATATCATTAGTAATAGCATCTTCTATTCCTTGAAACAATGAAACAAGGGGACATAAAAGTTCTCTTTCATCTTCATTATCTGCTAAAGCATCTCTACTTTTTGCAATAGACGTAAGCTCTCTTATAATAATATCTTTTGTTTTAAATTCTAATTTTGTAGTAATTTCACCATCAGATTTGTCAGCAAGTTTTTCAAATTGCTCTTTAGATAGATATTTTTTGTTTATTGTTACCCAAACCTAAATTTCTCCATTAGTGTCTACTAAAATTGGAACATCTGTTCTATCTTCTGCTCTATTTGCTAATTTTCTTATCCAAGTCTAATAAGCTTTCTATCCTTCTTGAGTCTAAAGCCATTTAATATCAACCATAATTATACCCTTTTATACCCAGTTATACCCTTTACTCAGATTTTAAGACAGAAATTTTAATTCCACCTTCCTCGAATTCATACTTGGCACGAGGAATTTTTACTTTTAAAATGCCAGTTTCTTCGTTAGAATCTTGATTTACAATGGGCAAAGTAAAATTTAAATTAACCGTATCATCAAAATTTTTCTCTATGTTAAGCTCTTTTGGTTCAAATTTAACAAACATCTTAGACTTTTCAGAACGAGAAAAATTTAAACTGAAATCAGAGGTGTGGTTCAATTGAACAAAATTGTGCTTCAAACATGCAGTTAAACCACAATATCCTCTAATATTAGCATATTCGCAAGAAATGCCCTTTGCATTACAATACCTTTTAGTGGGATAATAATCTCCTGTATTCATTGTTAATTCCCCTTAAAGTAATACTCATAATGTTCTCCATCCCAAAGAGGATGTTTAACCATCTTGTCAGTATTCCAATCAGAATATTCACCATTTTCATTCACATCAGCAACATAACAATTATCATCAGGGTCGCAACCATTATCATTGCCAGTGTAAATACAACTTCTTGGGTCAAAAAGAAAACGTTTTAACTTGTCATCGTCTTCAAGAATTTCATTAATAAAAGGAATAAGCTCTCCTGCATGGTCTACTGAACCGCTACAGTCCCAAAATTCCCATCCGCTATACTTACTTGTTGCTCTTTTATAATCAGGAACGAAAATTTTAATCTTAAAATCTTCCTCAAGTTTACGTTTAAATTCCTTTGCTTGAGCACCCATGTCACAGTCAAGCATAGCTGTATAAAGATAAGAAACTTTATCCTCTGTAGAAGAATAACAACTTCTTTCCCAGCCATAATCTTCATCCGCATTAAAATTTAGATAAGCTGGAATATGTTCTGGACCATAATTGTCCTTTGAAATAACAAGAGAATGACAAGAACTTGAATTTGTTTCAAATACGTTTTTACGAATTTGTTTCATTGTTCTTCTCCTCATTTAAATCTCTCAAAAACTGATACATTTCAGTAACAGTCTTATCGCCAACATCATAGCGATTATTTACATCACAAGAATTTCTTGCGAACTGCATTTCAACTCCATCAATGTACATAGAAGCGCTGGTCTGTTCACCGTCTTGGCCATCATCACCCATGTACATAGTATTCCAGTCTTCCTCAGACATAAGACGCTGAGGTTCAAGCTGTTTAATAGCAAGATTGTCAAAACTAATAACAGAGAACCACTTCTCATCAATCATACGACCAAGATTATCATAGATTGCTTTCTGCTTATTTGCTACAAGTTCCTTAGCCCAGTCTTCCTTAACATACGCTTCGCCACGACGAACAGTCTTATAACCAAGAATGAGAATTTTAAGACTACGATTTTTAAGAGCACGAAGAGTATCCATCGTTACAATGCCATTAATAACATGAAGAACAAGATTCGGATACTTAGAAACAGTCTTAAGAAATTGCGGCTGAAGAGGGTCAACAAGAGAGACGCCAATGCCATAGATAAGCTTTTCACTGACAAGCTGTTCAATAAGTTCCTGATTTTTCATGAACTCAAACTGATGAACAGTAATATTAGGAATGAGCTTGAGTTCCTTGCACTTACGCAGAAATGGAATCAAATCAGGATGAGAAGTTACCGCTCCACCACCAACTGCGATTTCAGTGTACTCATGGAAACTTTTAAGAAGATTTTGGAACTTTTCTCCCATAATATCGCCGCTTTTGCCCTCTAAAGTGGCATTTTCATGACAAAATTTACAACCAATAGGGCAAAATCTGGTGATGCAAATGTCGGCGCTTTCTGGAAAATCAGCCTTGAAAAAGCTCAAATCATTTTCACGAGTCTTGGTTCCGTTGTCCAGATTTAGCTCCACTGTATAATTTCCGTTCTGATAGGTAACAATATTATCCATTTTATTTTTCCTTTCTTTAATGTTCGATGCGAGGATTATCCTCCATATACTTCTTTACTTTGTCACCATCATAACGAGAGGGACAAGCATTACAAAGGTAAGAACCATAATATTCACAAGCATGAACCTCTTCCTGAGACTTTGGAGCAGACTCACAATTCAGATGGTCATATGCGCAATAAATCTTCATTATTATTCGTCTCCTTTTTCTCGAACAATGTAAATATTATTTCCTTTATCTTCAAGAATTTCATAATTCTTTATAAAATCTAAGGGAACATTTTCTTTTAACTGTACTATATATCTCTCTTCATAAATTGGATGAAGAGCACTTTGAAACAATTTGCCAGCAACAAAACCAAGTCCAATAGAACCTAAAGCACAGATAAGAGCTAGTATCCAACCTAGTTTTTGCTTTAGGCATTCTCCAAATGTCCAAAGCAGCATTAAAGTAAAAGCTAAAAAAATGAATCCTACAAAAACTAAAGCATCAGAATCAGCAGATACTCTAACCATTTCAGAAGTTAAAACTTCAACACTATCAATCATCGGCATCCCTCTCTTTAATTACATAGACATTATTGTCTTTTCGTTCAACAATTTCATATTTATCAATGAATTTAGAAGAAATTTTATCATTTAATTGAACAAGATATCGCTCTTCATATTTTGGATTAAAAACGCCATCGAAACCAATACAGGAAATAACACCTAAAAGTATTGTCAGTCCAAGACCACATACAAATGTTGGTATTTCTCCATCTTTAACACAAGAGACAAGCATAACAATTAAAACAATACAATCTATTACTCCAACAATAGCAAGAATTAAACTACTTAAAAAACCACAAGAGATACAAACAGTTTCAGTAGTAATTAGATTAACACCATCAATCATCTTTGTTAACCCTTTCTTTTAATGTGTAAATTTTTCCTTCTCTGGAAATAACATAATTTTCTTCAAGTTTTTCATAATCAGTTAAAGAAAAATGGTCTGGGTCAGTAAATCTAACTTCATAAGAAATAATTTCAACTGGATGCTTCATTGCATAAACATTGAATCCTGCAATCCCGCAAAAAATAATTGTTGCTGCAACAATAGCACCAAATCCATCCATTGACCCACATCTTTTAATCCAATCTACAATAAATACGCATATACACGCAATTCCACAAAGCACAACAATAATAGAACAAATAAGAACAAAAAGGTCTCCATTCTTTGTGGTTACGACTGTATTAAGCACTTCAATTGCTGGATTGTTTTCAATTGACATTTTCTTTCTCCTTAATTACATAAGTATTATCTTTTTCATTGTATTCAAGAATTTCATATTTTTTAGTAAATTCATTATAGCTAACTTCATTAGAAATTGTTACGGTATATTTCGTGTTATAAACTGGATTGAAAAAACAATCATTAAGAGCTCTGCTTACTATAATAGAAGAAAAGAATAAGCAAACTCCTAAAATAACAATATTTAAACTGTTAAAAACAATTTTAAAGAGTTTGTGCGAAGTGGATTTTGTAATTCCAAAACCAACTTTTAGAAGTTGGATTGAACAAAACATTAAAACACAAGCAATTCCACAAATAAAAATAAAAAGAGAAACATCTACATCTTTAGTTACTTCTGTACTAATAATATTAATTCCTTCGAGCATAATTACATCTCCTTTCGAGTAATTAAATTATACCGCACAAAAACAAATAAGTCAAGGAGTTAATAAAAAATATTCTCCTTGACCTATTAAAATTTTTAATTATTTAATTATAACCATAAGCACAAGTAATAACAAGCTTGTCTCCACTAGGGGAAGTATAGCGAGAAGTTTCAGTTTCAAGTCCCTCGGTACTACAATCCTGCATAAACTCTTGATAAGTTAAACCAGACCCTTCATAGTCGAAAAGACTATTCTTTTCCTGTTTACGCTGTTGAGCAATATAATTATAAGTGTATTCTTCTCTTTCTGCATCTGTAAGTTCAGACCAGTCTTTGTAATATTTTCCTTTACCTCTGGTATAGTATTCTTCTGCTTCTACTTTATCTTGCTTTGTAATTGTAATATTATTTTTAATAAATGTTTCATTCCATTTATTAAAAAGTAATTTACCACTTTGCCAATCTTTGTATTCTTCTTCCGTACAAATAGCAAGAGTATGAGTAGAAGAAGAGTTTGTTTCAAATACATTCTTACGAATTTGCTTCATTTAATTTACCTCTTCTAAAATTTTAGATTCTACCAGTTTGTTCATTTTATTTTCATACTTTTCAATAATCATATCAAGAAAAGAAAAACTGTGTCCACTATCTTGAGCTCTGAAAAAAGCATTATACGGCTGACCAAAATCGTCATCAATGACTTCAAGATTATCAAAATCATTCCAAGACTTAAGGTCATCAAGGTCAATTGCTACATCAAAGCTAAATTCATACGAAATTCTTTCTATTTTGGAATTAAAAAGACAAAAATGATAAGTCATCCAATAATGGTCAGACTTTTTAGATTCTCTCCAAAATCCCTCTTTAAATCCTGCTTCAGTAAGAAGAATAATTTGTTCTGCTGTAGTTAAAGAAAGAAAATAGTCAGATAATTCATAACGCTTCATTTTGCGTTTAGTCTTCGTGTTTGGAGTCTGCATCTTCTTTCTCCTTTTCCAATTGAGCTAAATATTGCTCACGCCATTCTTCTTCCTCTTCAGCATAACTATCGTGAACAATTTTTGATGTGTCAAAAAGTCCCGATTTTTTAATGTGGTCATAAATTGCGTATTCATCGCCATCCACAACTACAATATATCTCTTATTAGTTAAAAATTCCTCAAGAGATACATTATACTTCTTAAGCCAGCCCTCAATTTGATAGTCATCAGTACCACCATAGTTGGGAATGGGCTCTTCTGCTTCTACATAATCATTAACTTCTGAATCCCAAACATAATCTTTGGTGTCAAATTCAAAGTCTACAAATCCATCCACATACTTACAACAAAGTTCTCTACACTGGTCTACAAGATTGCCATTAGAAGATGCAATAGCATATCTCAGCTTATCCTTAAAAGTTACAAGCATGTCAAAGGGAGAACGATAAAATTCAAGAGAAGATTCCCACAATCTTACGATACCATCAGTCATATAAAAATTTTTATTAATTTCTTCTCTGGTATAATGTTCATTATCAGTCGTAATTACGAGAGAATGACTTGAGCTACTATTAGTTTCAAAAACATTACGTCTAATCTGTTTCATATTATCTCCTTAAAATCCAGTCTGAGTACTTTTGAAATTCAAGGTGTTACTGACACCTTCAACCTCTGCAACAATATCATCATACTCTTTACCATCATAAGTGTACTTGCCGTTGCTCTTCTTATTGACACGAACATGTCCGTCAAAGTTTTTAATAATCGTAGCACAATGCTTTGGAAGATTAAGGTCAGGGTTATATGCAAGAACTTCACTCATAAGGAAAATACCAACCTGACCAGAATCGGCACAGAACTCTCCCAGTTTTTCTTTAGTCAAACTATTATAAGTAGTGCAAGACCAATCACCATAGATAGTGTTGCAAACAATAGAAGTTTCAATACCAAGATTCATCATGGCTCCTCCACAACAACACTTTTCCCAGTCATCTTCCTGTTCTTTTTCCCACTTTGTTACAGCTTCGTTGTAAGCTCTGTTTTCAGTTTCGTAAGTAGGAGAAATTGCAACTCTACGGATATTAGGGTCTTTTGTCTTTTCTCCTCGAATCCATTTATCATAAGATTCCCATTTATCATAAGATTCCCATTTATTATAAGATTTTGCTGCTTCTACAATATTGAAAGGCTTTTTCATATCAACCCAAGTGACATCTTCGTACATATCGGGAGTGGGATAACCCTTATGTCCATTTCCAATAATCTTATATTTGGAATAATAATCTTCCATATTAGGATAGGTTTTATAATTATGCTTGTGGTCTTCACGAATAATATAACAAGGGTCAGTAATGATAATATCACCAACAAAACGGACAAAGCGATTATACTGATTATAAATGTTCATAAAAATACCTCTCCTTATTTTTTCCTACTAAGAGAATATCATAAGGAGAGGTAAATGTCAAGTGTTTATTAAATTGTTTTGTTGTTTTTTTTGATTTAATTACTGAAGGGAAATCTCATCAATAATTTCAAACTGACTCAAATCGTTAGCATCAAACTTCTTGTCCTGTTCACAATACATAATACCTACAAGACCAAGAGCACCAAATTGATTAGGAAGAGGCATAATCTGATATACACGATAAATCTTTCCATCAATTGAGTTCTTCTTCTTGCACTTAAACATACAACTATTGTTATTAGACATTTTAATTACTCCTTAATTGTTTTTTCACCCTGTTTTTGCAACTTTTTTATTAAAAAACAAGGGAAATTGTTAAATTTTTAATAAAAATTGATATGATAAAATTTCACTTTTATTCTATCTTGTTTTATTTTATTTTTGTGTTAATGATTGTCGTTGTCGATAATCAAACCATAACCTTTATTAAAAATATAGTCTTCTAATGTAATTCCATCTCTTGCAAAAATATAATACATTCCATCATAAACATAATAGTCAAGACTTTGATGGTCTACATAACCATCTTCATCAGGACTAATTTTGATTCCTATAATGTGAATGTCATGTTTAGAAAGAGCATACTTTACATCATCTTCGAACTTTTGGAAATCATCTGATTCCATAACTTCTTTAATAGCTTCTTCTTTATCTTCTCTACTGCTCCAATTAATATTGTAACCTTGAAAACAAGTTATAGCAGTTAAAATATATTCAAGTTTAGCTATCGCACTATTTTCATCTAAATCAGAATCCCAACCCCATCCAAAGGCTTCAAAATTTAATTTTAGATATTTACCGTAACCATTGTGACCATAATCTTCTTCAATGTAATCATCTAACTGAGTATAATCATAATTATCTTTATAACAGATACTTAAAGAATGAACACTTGAAGAATTAGTCTCAAAAACATTTTTCCTAATTTGTTTCATATTAATACCTTACCCGACGTAGTTGGTCAAAAATTTCAATCCGTTTATCAAAACCTAAAGACCATAACACATCTTCCATTAAACTATCCATAGCTCTATGTCCCCAGCCATTTAAAAGAGCCGCGTCACCTTGACATAAATCTACAATTTCTTGTGCTCTTTCAGCAAATTCTTCTGGCGTAAAAGGAACAACTGTTTTACTTTCCAATACTTCCAATCATCAAAGTCTCCAATCTTGGCTAACTTTTAGCCAGCATCATAAATCCTCGAAGGGATTTTGCCACTATCCTTTTCAGGAACATAGCCATCATCTCTATTAAATTGTACATCTGGTTCAAACAGAGGTCTAAAATCTCCATCGCCATCACTATAGAAACCAATTAAAGTAGAATGTCCAATCTTTCCACAGGCTTCCATATAACGTAACATAGAAAGAAAAGAATCAATCCATCTTTCTTCCATGGTACACTTAATATTAAAAGTTTTTTCCATTTCAAAAACTCCTTGAATATTTTTATAAATAAAGTATAGCATAAAGAAACAAAGTTGTCAAGAAGTTCTAAAAACTTTTTTCTTGACAACTTTGCAGCAACTTGTTAATTTAATTACAAATCATGTTTCTTATAATATTTTCTTGGAAGTCTATGCGTAGGTTCAGACCTTCCGCCTTTTAACAAATTATAGAATTCTAATCTCTTATGTTCAGGTGTAAGATACTGGTCAATCCAAGAAATTTCAGGATGGTCTTTTTTATACTTAAGTCTTTCATTCCAAAGTTGTTGATGTCTCTTTTGACAAAAAGCATACCATTCAGAATGACTAAGACCACTATAATCAACTACTGAAACAGAGGTTCGTGGAGCTTTATCTAAATACTGCATAAGCTCTGTTACAGTATTAAAAGTCTTCTTAAAAGAATATTCTTGAGAAACATTGCAGTTGTACTTTTTTTTGTTATGACGAAGAAACTTAACTTCAAACATTTTCTTTCTCCCTAAACATATTCTCAAAACTATAACTTTTCTTAACGTAAATTAAGCCATCTTTTCCAATAACAAGATAATCTCCCATTTCAACGAACTCTTCGTATTCATCACTACATTCACTACTTGGTCTATATAAAGTAAAACCATATCGACCCTCATCGTCAATATTTTCATCAAACCAAGCAGTACCACGAAGGTTCTTTAAATAATCAATGGTTCTTACATGATACTTTGAAATATTTATAATCTCTGTATTATGAGTTTTAAGGAATTCTACAACTTCATTCCAATTAGTTCTTTCCCACTTTAAACCTACAACATCATAAGGAATAACTTCATAAATCTTAACAGCCATTGTAAATTCCTTTCTTATTCTTAACCCTTAACTTTATCTGCTCTAAAATTTCCTACACGATAAACGCTAACACGAATGTTGCCTTATCCATTTATCTTCTTATGCCAAATAGAGAAGTTCCAAACCACCATCGGAAATCTTTTAGAGGATTGCTCCCACTACCTTTAAGCAAGTTTAGTTCGTCGTAGCAATCTGCGTTGGTGAGACGCCTTACAACCAAATCAATTAAATAATGCTTGCTACATCTTGTCTTAAGCCTTTTCTAGTTCGCTAAAGTGTTACCTTTAGCTTGGTTATATAATAGCACTTAACTTTTATTTTGTCAAGTACTTATTACATACTTTTCAAAAAATTTTTTAAAGTCTCTCATGTGTAATTGGGTCAAACCCCTCTTGTTCAGAAATATCTAAATATCTATTATATTTTTCCTTATCTAAAGGAGAGTATTCCATAAGATAATTGATACTCTTCTCCATTGTTTCGATTTTCTTTTCTATGTTTTCAATTTTCTCTTCGTTGGATTGAATACGCTTAATCTCCCATTTAACTCCAAAAGTATAACAATACCCAATATAAACAGAGAAGGCTATTACTAAAACAATATACGACAATATACTTGTCGTATGACAAGTAGTTAAATAATGTGCTCCGATAAAAAAGTAAAAAGCATTAAGAATTAATCCTAAAATACCATGCAACTTTTTATTGTTATTTTCCATCATCTGTATTACATCAGCCCCCTTCTCTTTAACCATTCATTGATAAATACCATTAAATTATTTTTTGCAGATGCTAAAGAATCATTCCAAGTCCATCTTGGGGGTGAAATAGAATTATAATATTTCTTATAAACCATTGCTTTAATTGATAAATGCAAATCTTTTTCTTCTTGGTCTATAGAAATTTCCTCGTTTGGAATTAAAGTAAATACAAGTCCTAAATGACTATATGTTATAATATCTTGGAGACTGTGAAGCAATTCTCCTTGCCATCTTTCCCACTGGGGCATATTCCTTTGTCTCCTTTCTTTTTGCCTTGTTTTATTAATAATTTAGTTGATTGGAGGAAACCAATAATATCCTAAAATATCATCATCCTCAGCTTTTGTCTTGTTTTTATTATTGTTTATTTCTGTAAAGTTAATTACCTTTACTGGCTTCTTAGGATTATTTTTTT